>Ga0247745_1000217_pt1 | contig 7913 bp, 10 predicted proteins | sample UWRJS109311C5_FD_179938 | JGI IMG/M metagenome (GOLD analysis project Ga0247745, IMG submission 179938) | Soil microbial communities from Arlington Agricultural Research Station in Wisconsin, United States - UWRJ-S109-311C-5 | ecosystem: Environmental > Terrestrial > Soil > Agricultural land... | reverse complement strand
CGGCTGGGTCACCGTAGATCCGCACGGCCCCTTTCCAGCCTGCCCGATCCAGATGCGCCTTGGCCGCTTCTGCCGCGGCTCGAGTGGCTTCCCCTCCCGCATGTGTGACAAAGACTTCGCGCCAGATCGTGGCTTGCTGACCGAAGCCTTGCCCGATAATAGCCGTGGCTGGATTGATGTTGAAGTCAAACGCCACACAGGCCGGCGCGGCGCGGTCAAGCTCCACGACTCCCACATCATGCTTGCGGTCAAAGGCGTAATACGCCCGTCCGGCAAGGGCTTCGAAGCTGGCTTCGAATTCCTGCCGATACGCCCGCGGATCCATCTCGGCCCGCATTTGCCCCAGGAACGCTTGATCGATATGCGGAGCCTCAGAGGTCTTAAACTGCCAACTCTCCCACCCTGTCACCTTGCGCTGGCCTTTGTCATACGCATCGTAGAGATGATTGAAGGACTTCGGTGTCCCTGTCAGCAACGCAGAGCCGTTGGACGTCAGGAGCGACGGCAACAAGACTTCTTCCCATGTCCGATGTCCGTCTTTCCAGTCCTGAAATTCATCCCCGATAATCTTTCTGGGGCCGCGTCCTCTCAATCGATCCGGGTGTTCAACGGACTTGCACGCGAATCGACAGCCCCAGATCGTCTCCATCTCCATGCGCGTCTCGTTCGGATCCTTCACGAGCCATTCCCTAGGGACCAGATGTGTCAGCGGCTCCCACATGAGTTCGCGCGCCATGTCGTACGTGGGCGCGAGATACCAGACCAACCCTTCGGTTCCGAATTCGCTCACCGCTTCAGCTTTGTCCAGGGTCGTCTTGCCCCACCGGCGACCCGTCACCAAAACGCGAAAGCGCGCACGCGATCGATGGACGATGGTCTGCCCGGTATGTAAACCGATTTCGACGTCGTCACTGATCGTGTCCGTCATCGAGCTTCAAAATAAAGGCCGGCACTTTGCCTTCGTGGTGAATGGTTTCCTTTGGCTTGCCGTAGGCGTAGTGGTGCCACAGGACTTCCAAGTGAGGCGCCTTGCCTTGTTTCACTCGTTTTTCGGCCGAGGCGACATACTCAGGCGATGAGAGAAAGTTCTCAGCCCACGCCTTGATCTCACGCGTGGCGTAATTAGGGAGACCTTTGGGACGTCCCGCCCTCGGATCGCCTTTGACGAATGGTCGTCCCTTTCCAGGCATGATTAACTCAGCAGACTAAACGGCACGCGGTAATAGCCAAAGGACGCCCGTCCCACTGGTGAATGCTGCGGATCGATCTTCCACACGGCATAGCCGAGATATGCCGCGGCTTCAACCTTTAAGGCAAGGTCCAAATCGAACGCGCTCGGCTGATACGCAATCGGAACGGGACGCCACCACCGTCTCATGCGTTGACCCCTTCCGTCATGACGCGCAATTCCCCAACGCGATACAGGTTTTGCCCGAGCGACGTTGTAATCGTGTTCGTGACGTAATATGTCTGGCCTTCAACCCCGCCTCCAATGAGCAGGCTCGTGACGGTGCCAGAAATAGACGCGACGGCTTGTGTGAGGTCAGTTGACGAAAACGACCAGGTAGAGGTGCTGATGGTTTCGCCGGTTGAGAGGTCGCCTGACCAATCGCGGGAATAGAGCTTCGTCGCGCCAGGAGGTTTGGGATCCACGGACAGACTCATGTGTTCCTCCACGTCGTGTGTCGATGCAAACTCGTCCACTGTGTCTCGCTCTGGGCAGTTGTCCACCGACGATGACTGTGCGGTGAGCGCCAGGTATCGGACGGATCGGCCGGCGGCAAGATAATCGTGTAAATCGTGGGCGCGAGACCTGTAAATGCGAGCACGCCCTGATTCGGTTGTGCGAGATACGTTCGGCCGAGTGTTGGCGTTTGTCCGGTCAGGGTCAGGGCTTGCGGTGCCGGAAAGAACGTCAACGCAAGGCTGAGAGCCTTGCCGCTTAAAGCCACTGCGCCAGCAGGCACAGCGAACGTAACGGTTCCGCCCGTGGCTGGAGCCAGTCCCGTGAGCGTGAGCACCCCAGCGCCAACCTGGATGACTTGCGGGGCACTCAGCGTCGGAGCTTGCCCGGTCAACGTCAGAACGCCCTGTGGAATGGCTCGAGGGACATCTACGAGACGTGTTGGGGTTTGTCCCGTGAGCGCAAGCGTCGCCTGACCGATTGGAGTGACGAACGCCAGCGCAAGACCTTGGCCGGTCAGCGTCAGCGTGGCGGTTGGAATCGCCGAGGCCGAGCTGATATTGACTGAGGGCGTCTGACCCGTGAGTGTCAACGCACCTTGCGCGGGGCTGATCGTGACGGTGCCACCGAGACTGGGGGTCTGTCCGACAAGTTGCAGCGTGCCCTGTGCGATTGGGAACACGAACGCAAGGTTCGGTGTGCGTCCCGTGAAGACCAGCGATCCAGCCCCGATGGCGATGTTCGTCTGTCCGGTGATGGCGACCGTCGGCGCGTAGCCCGTGAAGACGAGGGCCGCTGGTGTGAGCCCGCCGAAGGCTTGGCCAATATATTGACCGGTCAGCGTCAGCGTGCCAGCTGGAATCGCAATCGGCTGATTGACCTGCCGCGTCGGAGTTTGCCCTGAAAGCGTCAGCGCGCCTTGCGCTGGACCGATCGTGAGGTTATTACCAGGAATGCTCGGTGCTTGCCCGGTGAGTGTCAGGACGCCTTGGGCAATAGCGATCGTGAAACTGGTGGCTCGAGCCGGCCCTTTGAAGACCAGTGACCCCGCTCCAATTGGGATTACCGTGCCAGCACTGACAGCTGGTGCTTGACCGGTTATGGTCAGCGCACCAGTCCCAACATCGAACAGCGTGCCGCCGCCACTCGACGGCGCCTGACCGGTTAAGGTGAGAACGCCCGCACCTATCGGAACCGTCGATTGCAGGACCGTCGATGTCCCGCTGAAAGCAAGGGCTCCAACTCCAACAGGAAGCGTGCTTGCCAGCGTCGAGACCGTGCCTGCGAGGGTGAGACTGCCAGCCCCGATGGGCTTGGTATCAGCGAGACTGAGCCCTTGCCCCGTGAATGCGAAGGTGCCTTGCGGGATGGGCCGCGGAACATTCGGCACGGAGAGCGGAATCTGCCCAGACAGACTCAACGCCCCTTGCGGAATCGGGTTGGTGAATGCGAGATTTAGCGATTGACCTGTAAATCCAAGGCTCCCGACACCTGGAATCAAGACAACCGGCGTCACGAGATTCCGCGCCGGTCCCTTGAAGCGGAGTTCGCCGCTCTGAATCAGGATGGTCGGACTGCTCGGATTGCTGACCGCCCGATCTGGCGTCTGACCCACGAGCCCCAGACTGCCCGCGCCGATACTAATTCCCAGCGTGATGAGGATGGTCGGAGCCAGCCCAGCCAGCCCGAGGACGGCTTCCCCGATAGCGCGTGTGACTGGAATCGCTAGGGCTGGCGTGACCGCGTAGGTATCGATCAGGACGGCGCCATCCCGCGTCAGTCTGAACTCGATTAGGTCATTCGCAACAAGGTCAGCCCCAACGAGTTGCAAGCCGCATTCAGTCTCGATCGCGCCACTGGCAGGAATATCGAACGCTGTGCCCCCAGCAATCCCATCCGCCGTACAGCCGGCATTGGCGGCATCCGTGGTGCCTTGCGTCGTCAGTCTGATAGTGGTGTCGGCCCCGTTCGCCCATGTGGCCGGCGTGACAGCCTTGACGTTGGCCGTGGACGTCGTGATCTGGGTCCACGTCCCACCGTTTTTTCGATATTGAAATTCGGGATCAACGTTGGCCTGCGCTGTCGTGTTGCAAAACAGCGCGAAGCGGAGCAGAAAGGTCGTATCGACCGCGATCGTGCCAGGCGCAGGATTGGTATCTTCCGCCGCATGCCAGCCGTGGTTGGCCTCGGTGCCGGAATTGATCCCAAATCGATAATGCGCCTGTGTAACAGCCATGCTTTATCGTCGAATAATGGCGCGTTTGCCCTGCACGATCACTGAGGGCACGAGGGCATCGACGGCGAGCTTGACACCCGGCCACACGACCGGCTCGAGATAATCGTCCACGACCATTACTCCGCCAGGCACGAGCCGCGGCAGAATAAACGCCACGGCGTCCAATGTGCCCTGATACAGATCGAGATCGACATACGCAAAGGCGATCCGCGCGTCTTCTAATCCGGCGAATGTCTCAGGAATGACCCCGACGTGATAGACCGCCTGCGGCACGAGCGCCTGCACATCCGCGAGCGATGTCTCCGCAAACAACGAATCACTACACCCGGTATCATGCGCCGTCTTGTCCGGCCGCCCGGTAAAGGTATCGAAGAGTCTGAGCGTGCGAACTCCACAAACCTGCGCCAACATCACGGCCGTGTCACCACGAAAGACGCCGCATTCCCACGCTTCCCCATCACCTGGCGCCGATCGGAGGTGTTGCCAGACTTCCCTCGGTGCGACGTCAAGCAACGTCAACATGAGGGCGGCGATCCGGCGCTCAGCGTGCCAACGGGAGGCGCGATCGCCACCGAACGACGCACCGTGACCGGCGGCAAGGGAATATCCACCTTGGAACCTTCAATCATCCAGACCGGCCCCAGCCAGCCAAAGTTGAAGACTTGTCCGACTTCGACTGGCGTGGCGGTGAGATCCGGCCCCACGCGCACCACGTCGGCATCGGGCCAGTGAATGATCACGCGCGAGGCCACGCCCGAGTGCTCAATCACAAACTGCGTCGGACCGTCCGGATAGAACGGCGTCGAGCGTGGCCGTCCCTGTGGTTTCGCCGTGGCATAAATTTCTGTCCACGCGAGCAGTTCGCCAGCGGCATCAAGGAGTCTGATCACGAATCGTTGCGTCATGGCTTGACTTCCATCTGCACGGCATCCGCCCCCAGCTTCAGCGCATAGGCCAGCATTCCGTCTCCATGTACATGAAGCAGGAACAAATGCCCGTAGAGGCGAATCATCTGGAGGAAACATTCCAGTTGTTTTTGGTGGAAGGCTGCGCACTCGAAATATCTCCCTTGCTCCCCGTTGCGCGAGATGCGAACCGGCTGGATCACGTCGCCATCGTTCTCCGGCTGTGGATACGCGTGGTGCAATCCGCGCTTCACGCAACTGTCCACGCCAAACAGATGAAACCGCATGAACCCGAGCACGCGCAGCAATTGAATCGCCCGAATGACGACCGTCGTCCCTCCCGGCATTGGCGTCCAGTGCCCGCCGTAATACCGATCGAGGATGGGCCGAAGGTGTTCGTTGTAGGTCATCGCACCGTGCCAGATATAGACATCGCTCCGGCCTTCCACCCGTTTCCACGTCTCCGGATGGCACTGGCTGGCGATGAAATACTTGCAGCGCGGCGCGGGCGGATCCACGAATCGCGCATTCTCTGCCCTGGCATCGAGCACAATCTGGGCAGACGGCTGGATGTTTCGATCCAGACACCACTGATACGAGCCGTTGACTGTCACGATGAGCGCCCCGCCGAAGTACAGGTCTCGCAGCTCTTCGAATGTGTCCTCCAGCGTCGGACCGCCGCCCACGATGCACACGGTTTCACGCTGGACGGGTTGCGGTTTGACCTGCGGATAACCCAGACGGATGCTGTGCTCCACGTGCGCGACAATCTCGTCATTCGGCGTGTTGAGCGGAATGTCTGAGAAATCAGGCCCATCGAGGACGTGTAAGTCCTTGTCTGTCAGAAGGTCGCTCATGCGATGGTAGCCAAGATGCGATTCGTGAATTTACAGGTGACGGTATGCCCCGCCTTCACCTCAAGGCGATGCTGTTCCGGACAGTCTTTCGACCAGTCCGCGTCAGGAATGCGCACGGTCACGCGATGGAACATCCCTCCCACTGAAATCGGCACATCCACCGACCCAGGTGCCAGCAAGCGCCCGCACTCGCCAACCACTTCGACTTCGGTGCCACCGAGAATCTGCCCGTCTACCCCTACGCAATAGACTTCAACGTTCATCTCGGCCTCACGAAAAAGATGCCATCCGTTTGCAGGTCGCGAGATTCGACAATCTCTCCCAGCTCTCGGATCGAATCTCTCCACCAGGTGTAAGCCATCACCGTCCTGTGCAACGGCTCCCCAATCCACGCGCCGAAGTTGTCCAGCTGGAGCGAGATCGACAGGAACAGGCCGTAACGCGCTACGCGCAGCATCTGATCGATCGCGAGCATGGTGAACTGCGGCGGCACGTGCTCGAGGACGTCACAGCAATACACGAAATCGAACGTCGTGCGCCCTGGATGGCCGAACCCTTTGGCGAGCGGTGACAGGTCGTGCCACAGGCAAGCATCCTCATACAAGAGCGCGCGCGCCTCTGGAACCAGGCCATCCGCCGTAACGTCGCACATGTAGACCTGAAACCCTGCGGTATACAACTGGAGCGCACCCTTGCCTGATCCTGTTCCAGCGTCGAGCACGGTGCCGCGGCGGTCGCCGACAAGATCAAGGAACATCGGCACGCGCTCAGCGCCTGGCGCGTACTGCCCGTACGTGTCGATCGAGCCCCACACTTCTTCGTAACGTGCGCGTTCGGTGTCGAGAATCGTCTTCATGGTTCGTCCGGCATGTTGATCGTGAAGCCCAGCTTCGTACCTTGGCCGGTGAAGGCGACAGCGCCCTGCGCTGGGGTGAGCGTCGTGCCGCCACCAGCGAGATCGCCGCCGTCCCAATCGTCAACGACAGGAGCGCCCGTCGCGATCCCTGAATACTTGATGCCCGCGCTGCCGGAACTAATGGATCCATCCGTCGTGGACAACGCGCTAATCGTGGAGCCGTTCCGCTTGACTGTGAGACTCGTACCGGAGACTTCCAGGCGGATCGTGTCGCCGTTGGCCCAGACCGTGGCATCCGTTTTCAGGGACGTGAACGTCCCAGTGACGGTTTTCCCTAATTCAGTCCCGGCGGCAGAAGCGACAACCCGGTAATACGTGCGCGCGCCATTGGCTTCCCGCACCGAGACGCCGCAGCCCGTGCCCAACCCACCCCCAGCCGTGGCAATCACCGGAAGCAGGCATTGCGAGTATTGATCGTTGGCAAACGCATTCGCGTTCCACCATCCGCCATGGTCTGACCCCGACGTCGGTTCTGCGATATTGGCTGAAATCACGAACGCCGTCTCACTGGTCGTGGTCGTCCAGTTCGTCCCAAGCCCGCCATCCGCACGGTTAAAATTGTCAGTCGCCATAAGTACCTAATTGCGTGCGGCCAAGGTCTTTGCTAGCATGTCGGGCCTTATGTCCATTCCCTGCCTCACACTCGGCGCGCTGGATGTCATCCAGTTCGTAGCCATCGCGATCTTCGTCTTTGCCCCGAAATCCTGCGAGCGCTGCGGGTATCCGAAATGGACGCACGGCCGCGAATAACTCAGTTGCCACTTTGAAGTGGGTGCGGATACGTGTAGGCGGTGTATCCTGGCTTCTGCGTCCCGTCGTAATAATCCCGATTCGCCTGCATTTGGTTCCCGTCGTTACAATCGGTGCTAATCCCGATCGCCCCGTTGTTCCACGCGTAGACCGGCTCTAAGGTCTCGTTCGTGCCTCTCCCGGGTTGCCCTCGGCAGGCATACCCAGCCGTGCCGTTCCCATCGACAAACGTCGTGCAGGTATCTCCAGGCGTCAGCGCGTTGCACGTCGAGTCAGCGGTGCAATACGTGGATCGGTTCGTCGCGCAGAAACTATACGTCCCGCCTGCGCTGAAGGACCATTCATTGCTCGGTGGTCCACCAGTTGGCGTAGCTTTGTACTGCGTGCCGTCGCACGCTGGAAAGGAAAGACCGTTATTACAAGTGGCATTCGCGCGAAACGTTTGGAGAATGATGCCGTCCCAGCCATGCGTGCCACTAAAGGTATTGTTGTAGAAGACGCCTGACCCGCCTCGCATACGAAAGAAGCGATTCGTGCCGGCTCCGTTGTTGATAAATGTGTTGTT
>Ga0247745_1000210_pt1 | contig 7998 bp, 7 predicted proteins | sample UWRJS109311C5_FD_179938 | JGI IMG/M metagenome (GOLD analysis project Ga0247745, IMG submission 179938) | Soil microbial communities from Arlington Agricultural Research Station in Wisconsin, United States - UWRJ-S109-311C-5 | ecosystem: Environmental > Terrestrial > Soil > Agricultural land... | reverse complement strand
GTAATTCCTGGCTAGGAATTCTACTACAATAATTTTCAGTATATGGATTCAGACTACAAAGTAGGATTCTAACTTGACAATACCCATCTTGAAATTTGAATTCCTTTAGTGGTTTACATTAATCATTTTTCGTTTTCTTGTTTGTGTGAATGTAAATGCCTCAGCTTTTCATGTAGTTGATCTATTGATAATGTGAGTCCAATTTCTTTTGCATACGGTTGTCCTTTTGCAAACGCTTTTGCAATATTTCTAACAAACTCTACACTTATTTTTGGAGGTAACGGAGCTTCAAATGGATCTACGTGTGCATCAACTATAACTGGCACGTTCTTTTCCATTAAAGCTTCATGAATAACAGGTTGTACTTCTTTCATTTTACTTATTGAAAATCCCTTACCCCCGCATGCTTCAGCAATTTTTACAAAATCTATTTGTGAAAATTCTATTCCATATTCTGGATTGCCGAGAAATGCCATCTGTTCCCATCTTATCATTCCTAAAATTTTGTTATTCAATATTATGACTTTAATGGGGAGTTGATATTGAACTGCAGTTGCAAATTCGCTCATAAGCATAGTAAAACCACCATCTCCGACGAATGCAATACTTTGTCTTTCCGGATATGCAATCTTGGCGGCAATGGCATATGGTACTCCGCATCCCATCGTTGCAAGAGATCCGGATCCTGAAAATTTCATACCCTTTTTTATTTTTAAAAATCTAGCCGCCCAGCAGGTATTGATTCCACTATCTACTGATATTATTGCGTCTTCGTCTAATTCCTCTGATACTGCAGCAGCAATAACTTGAGGCTTTATTGGTTCATCTACACGACTGCTTTGTTCGGTTAAAATCTCATTCCATTTTTTCATTGCTTGTTGCTTTGATTTTAAGAATTCCAAACTTGGATCATTATCTACATTCGTAGTTCTTCTATCTGTTAGTAACGGAATCAGCTGTGACAAGATTTGTTTGGAATCGCCTATTAGACCTATTTTGACCGGATATCTTAAACCAATTTTTTCCGGTTTTATGTCAATTTGAATCCCTACAGCCTGTCCTGGCCTAGGCAGATACTCAATATATGGAAAAGATGTTCCTATCATAAATAACGTATCACTTTCAGTCATGGCGTCACTAGAAGGTTCAGTTCCCAAGAAACCAATGCCGCCCAAAGTGTATGGATGGTCGTCTGGAACGACGGCTTTTCCCAGCATTGCTTTTATTATGGGTGCATTTAGTTTCTGTGCTGCAATTATTACTTCTTCTGAAGCATTCAAGGCTCCTTGACCAACTAATATGACAATTTTTTTTCCATTGTTCAGAATTTCTGCAGCTTTCTTAATCATTAGTATGTCAGCTGAAATGGGGCCAACATAGATGTCAGACGTATGACCTGGAACTTTATGTCTTGAATAATGACCCTCCAGTTTTTGTTCCTGTACGTCATTTGGAATGTTAAGATGGCTAACACCTTTACGAACATATGCGGTTCTACATGCTATATCTACAGCCATTTCTGCCTGTCGCGATGAACCTATCATACTATTATAAACAGCAACGTCGGAAAAAAGATTCAGCAAATTTACATCCTGTTGAAAACTTGAATTCATTAAATCGGTGGATGTTCCTCCTGTAATAACGATAACAGGAGTGTTATCCGCCTTTGCGTCATATAATCCGTTTAAAAGATGAATGGCCCCAGGACCTGCAATCGATGTACATACACCCAGTTTTCCAGTATACTTTGCATATCCACAAGCCATCAATGCAGCAGATTCCTCATGTCTTACAAGAACAAATTTTATCTTGTCTCTTCTCACTCTTAATGCCTCTATGAACCCGTTAATACTGTCTCCAGGAATACCAAAAACAACATCGACCTTCCAATCAATGAGTGCTTCAGCAATTATGTCTCCAGTTTTTAGATCCTCATATTCACTCATGCCTAGTATTGGTTATTATTTCTAATAAATCTAAATGCATCCATGTTCCATGAAAATTGCAATTCATATTGAATTTTACCAATGTCGCCATTTTCGATGAATAGTTTTGTAAAATTAGTTGAACTAAGTCAAATCAATTATCCTGATACTGTTGAAACAGAAAAGTTAGAACATGAATGATGAAAATTCCATATGTTTTTATCGTACAATCTTTTTACAATAAATATCCAATGATGGTGGCCTTGGGTTCTATTTGGGGTATCTAAATGGCTCTAAAAATGAGATATCTTGAGCTCAATAGGAAAATAAGAGATGTAAGAATGTTGGCGATTCAAGGGATCGCGGAAGCTGGTTCTGGACATCCAGGAGCATCATTTTCAGCAGCAGAAATTATGGGAGTCCTATATTTTCACAAAATGAAAAATCGACCAACGGATCCATTCTGGGAAGAAAGAGACTATTTCATTAATTCAAAAGCCCATTCCGCTCCGGGATTTTATGCAGTTTTAGCGACTGCTGGTTATATTGATACAAAGGAGATAAAGTCACTGCGAAAGCTTGGTTCTCGCCTACAAGGCCATCCTGTTAGATATTCGGAGCGACAAAAAGATCATAGCTTCCCCGGCATAGAATATTCAGGCGGATCTGAAGGAATTGGTTTATCAGTATCAATCGGAATTGCACTTGCGAGAAAGCGAGATGGTCAGAAGAATAGAGTATATACTTTAATCGGTGATGGTGAATCAAATGAGGGCCAAATCTGGGAGGCAGCAATGGCCGCGTCAAAATTTAAACTTGACAATCTAGTAGCTATCCTAGATAGGAACAAGATCCAGCAGGATGGTTTTACAGAAGAAATAATGCCTCTGGATCCTGTTAGAGACAAATGGGCAGCGTTTAATTGGAATGTCGTGGAGGTTAATGGACATAAGATAGAACAGATAATCGACGCTTTGAGCAGAATCGAAAAGGTAGAAGACAAGCCATCAATAATAATCGCGAATACTACAAAGGGTAAGGGAATCAAGCATATGGCGAATAATCCACAATGGCACGGCAAAGCACCTCCCAAGAAACATGTTCCAATTTTACTAGAAGAACTTCAAAGTGAGATTTTGATAGCCCCTTCAATTATTGCGGGAGAGCCTGAGAATTATGAAGAAAAAGTAAGAAGAGCAGAACGGGCAGGAGCAGATTTTATTCACTTGGATATAATGGATGGAAAATTTGTTCCCAGTACTTCATTTTTTGCAGATACTATTAAGCATCTGAGAAAAATATCTAGCATCCCTTTTGATGCTCATTTGATGATAGAAAAACCTGTCAATCATATACAAGAATACATTGAAGCAGGTTGTGATATTGTTACAGTACATGTGGAAGCGTGTAACGAATCAGAATTCTTAGAAATTAATAAAATGCTACTAAATGCTGGTATCAGTCCTGGAATTGCTATAAATCCTTCAACTCAATTTCCGGGCTGGATACTTGAACACCTCGATAACATCGATATTATGATAATTATGTCCGTGAATCCCGGATTTGCAGGACAAAAATTTATTCCGGAAACACTGGATAAGATGGCCGAAATTGTCAAAACATTGAAGAGCAACAACTACAAGGGATTCATAGAAGCTGATGGAGGTATTGATGCAACAACCCTTCAACAAGTATTTGATGCAGGCGCCAGAATTATGGTAGCCGGTAATGCCGTGTATGGATCCCCTGATATCAACTCTAATATCATACAGTTAAGACACAAGGCTAATGTTGCAATTGAAACAAAACTATTGGAACTGGCAACTATAAATGACATGAGATCTGACTGGATTAAGTCACGTAAAAATATGCTAATACCTTTGGCAAGAGAACTTGGAATTGAGGAGGATCTACATGCAATTAAGTGATAAAAATGTGATCTCTGACATGCGAACTGCTTATGGTAAGACCCTGGTAGATTTGGGAGCAAAGGATCCTAATATTGTCTGCCTTGGAGCGGATACAACTGATTCTCTAAAAACAAAACTTTTCGGCGACAAGTTTCCCAATAGGCTATTCAATGTTGGTATCGCAGAAGCAAATCTTGTCTCAATAGCCGCTGGATTAGCAATAGCAGGTAAAGTGGTATTTGCAAGCACCTATGCAGCATTTTTACCCGGCAGATGTCTTGATCAGATTAGAAATACTATATGTTACCCTTTTCTAAACGTAAAATTAGTTGTATCCCATGCGGGATTAACTGTTGGACCTGACGGTGCATCTCATCAACAAATAGAAGACATTTCTACAATGCGGACAATTCCAAACATGAGAGTACTCGTTCCATCAGATTCTATATCTGTCAAAAACTTGATTCCACTTATAAGTTACACTCCAGGGCCATTTTTCATGCGTCTTGCGCGTCCATCAAATTCTAATACTTATGAAGATAATTTTGATCAATTCGATATAGGAAAGAGTAACACAATTAGAGATGGTTCGGACATAACTTTGATTGCTTGTGGGCTGATGGTGTCAAAAGCAATTGATGCCGCACAGACACTTGAAAAAGAATATTCTGTCTCCTGTAGAGTAATAGACATGTACTCTATTAAACCAATTGATGTTGACATTGTATATCGTGCTGCAATAGACACTGGTGCCATCGTTACTGTTGAAGAACACAGTATTATTGGTGGTCTAGGAAGTGCCGTTTGTGAAGTGACAGCGGAGCACCATCCTGTTCCTGTAAACAGAATTGGAATAGCAGATATTTTTGGTGAATCAGCCAGAGAAACTGAGATAGAGTCGCTCTTAAGTAAATATGGTTTAAGTTCAGATAATATTGTAGAATCTGTTCTAAAAACTAGGAAAAAAATAAAGAAATGAAAATATTTCTTGATACTGCAAGTATCGAATCCATTAAAAAATTTGTTGACATGGGTATCGTGGATGGAATTACAACAAATCCTACATTAATTTCTAGAGAGAAAGGACACCCCGAAGACATAATGCGCGAGATTGTAAAAATTGTAAAAGGTCCAGTAAATTTGGAGGTAGTAGCAACTAACACTGATGATATGGTTGAAGAAGGTTTGAGGTTAAAAAAATTTGGTGAAAATGTTATTGTGAAGGTTCCAATGACAGTGGATGGATTGATGGCAGTAAGGAAACTGATAGAAAAGGGAATCAAGACAAACGTAACTTTGATCTTTTCATCGAATCAAGCTTTGTTAGCTGCAAAAGCAGGAGCATCATACGTTAGTCCCTTTATAGGAAGACTTGATGACGTTGGTCAAGAAGGTATGACTATAATTAGAGAATTGGTTCAGATCTTTAAAAACTATGGTTATCAATCGGAAATTTTGGTTGCTAGTGTAAGGCATCCTATTCACGTTATTGAGGCTGGAAAATTAGGTGCGCACATTGTTACACTTCCCCCTGAAATACTGGGCAAGATGCTAACTCACCCACTTACTGATAAGGGCTTGTCATTGTTTCTCTCAGATTGGGAAAAAGTCAAAAAGGAACACAAGTACAATATTTAATTTGATTCAGAGCAATACATCGTCTTTCTAAAGAGTTAAACTTGTAAAAGTGATAGAACCTTTGTGGGAATTTCATTTAATTGACTAACCACCAAAATCCTTTCATATTCAAGATATTTTAGGTTCAATCCAATATTGATAGCATTATTTACATTCTTTCCCACACCAACAGCAACCATATGAATTCCATTCATCTTGTAAGTATTGATAATGGACCGAACTGCGTTATAGTCGGACGGTTCACCGTCAGTCAGGGTTATCATTATATCGGGTCTGTATGTTTTCATTAACGGTAACAATAAATTATAAATTTCAGCAAGCGGTGTCCCGCCACTTGCTTTAATTTGAACCAAATTACGTGCATTAATTGAGGTCCATTTCACATCCGCGTGTTTTATTACCCAACATGTGACTTTATTGTTCTTAGTACTAAATGCATAGGCAGAAAATTTTACATCCAAAAATTTCAAAGCTTCACAAAGAGCTACAGTTGCCTTTTTGTATTCTAGTTCATATTCGTCTATACTGCTGGAATGATCCAATAAGAGTGCAATTTTTGTGTTTATTGTATTTTTGAAGTCTATGAGAAATGGTTTTGGTTGAGATTCAATTATGGAATCTACGTCAATCTCATCACCAGTAATATCATGTGTTTCTCTCCAATCTCTCTTCCAGGATCTAATTACTGATTTTAACTTTGTAATCAAATCGTTATCATAAATTACGCTTTCATCTAAATGCACGCTATCAGGTACCTCCAATCCAAATTGTTCCATCGTTGAGTAACCCTTAATGTTTGTTTTCCTGCTTTCCTTTACAAGACTTTCGTATTCCTTTAATATTTGAGTACCTGCAATGACGTCATTAGTAGATTTTTGATTTACCCTATTTCGAATCTTTATTAACCGTTCTATTTCTTTCATCAAATTAGTTTCTGTCAATGATAACCCAATTTTACTTCTTAGAGTCACAATAGGAATAGTGAAAAGAGAATCAATTTGAAGTATCTTTATGATTTTGGGAATTTGTCTCTCTATCCATTCAGTTTTATGGTTTTTTTCTATCGATTCACTTATTAATTCTCTGGCAACGTTAACTGCGGTGTGTACACGATCTAACTCTGATCCAAACAATTCGCCCTTCACATAACCCGTAATAAGATTTTGAGTAAAAGCCTCTATCACCTTGTGTTTTCCATATAGTGAATTGAGCAAGGGCCGTGACAACCATGAAATTCCTTCATTAAAAATAACTTCATTCTCCATACCTTTCCATTCTCCTAACCCTAAAATTTCAATTCGCTTCAATTCTATTGAGTTTAGGATAAAGCCAAAGGCGTGGTCATTACTCAGAGTTTTTGTCGAATATGCCATTCGCATGGATTCATACCATAATGCAATTCGCCATTGGCGATATTTTTGAAATTCTGTGCCATTGTAGTATCTGAGTGATGGCATAGAAATATTATTTTTTGCCAAGTTTGTGGTAGGGGGTTTGTCCTCTATGAGTAAGATAGTTGCTTTGTTATTGCCAGACCATCTTCTTGAAAGAAACGTTCCTAAATTAATCAGTACATCATTTCGTAGAGAAAAATTCTGCACATGAGAAAATGACATGTCGTCAGGCAAAAATGGAAGTAATCATGTCCATTACTTTTCTATATTCCACTTCCCCCCATTGATCATAAACATTGGCATATACTACTTCAGCAGCATTTTTAGGGGATACTTTATTTATTAGCAGTTTCGCAAAGGCTATGGATTCTCTTATGCTAGGACTGTAGTATAGCTCCTCTAGGGAAGCTGCCTCTCTTAGACTGTTCGCCAATTTAAGGGCATTGTCGATGTCATTTTCTATTGAAGTATCAAAATTTACATGTTGTTTGATGATCTGTTTCTCAATTTCTTTTGGGGGGTATTCGAGCCTTAATCTTACCGGAAATCTGCTCAACAATTGTGGTGGTAGTTCTTTAGTTCCTTCGTGCGAAAGAGGATTAATAGTGGCAAATACAAACCAGTTATCTAACGCATTTATTACTTGACCCTCTGCTTCCTTCAGCACTATCTGTCTTCTGTCATCTAATGCTTCATCCAGACGCAAAAGCACATCGGCTTCTGCAGCGTTAAGTTCATCCAAATAGAGAATTCCTCCTTCTCTCATTGATTTAATCAAGATACCTTCTACAAATGTAATTTCTCCTTGACTCATGGTTTTAGTTCCAACTAAATGAGATTCACGGGTCCTTAGACTAAAATTAATTGAATAAAGAGTTTTCCCAATATCAGCTGCAAATTTTCTTACCAAACTAGTCTTACCGGTTCCTTTCGGTCCTATTATAAGTACAAAGAGTGATGAATCATATGCCTTCTTAATCACTTCAAATGAATTATTCCAATCAAAATAATTAGAGTCGGAAACATCTCTCATTAGTAGTTATTTTTGAAATATGTAAATAAAAACTAATTGTTCTCTTTCATCTAGACCTTAATATGGATTTTTTAGCATTTAGGTAATCTGTAATCAAA
>Ga0247745_1000202_pt1 | contig 8177 bp, 12 predicted proteins | sample UWRJS109311C5_FD_179938 | JGI IMG/M metagenome (GOLD analysis project Ga0247745, IMG submission 179938) | Soil microbial communities from Arlington Agricultural Research Station in Wisconsin, United States - UWRJ-S109-311C-5 | ecosystem: Environmental > Terrestrial > Soil > Agricultural land... | reverse complement strand
GTGAAGCACGTTGAGCAAGCGGTTGGGAGAGCACGGATCGAAAGGATTATGTGATGCCTGGGAAACACACGCCATCATGGAAAGCCTGTGTCAGTGACGTCAAGGCGAAAGGCACGGGGAATGCCTACGCGATTTGCACGGCGAAGATGCCGAATAAGGGCCGTCCAAAGGGCTACAAGCCAAAGGGCAAATGACTGAACCCCGTCGTCCCGGTCGTCCGAAAGGTCAGCCCAGCGTGGAGGCAATGACGCGGCTTCCGCCGGACGTCTTTGCCATGCTCTGTCGCATGTCCAGACGCCGGGACGAATCCATCTCTGAGCTGATCAGGCGGGCGGTGTTGCAGACCTATCGGGTGGAGTCGGTGACGAGCCGTCAGACGTAGGCGTCCGCACAATAATCGTCAGCCCGTCTGTGATTCTCGGCTTTGGTGGTTCAGGCTTAGGCTTGAACGGCAGCGTCTTCGCCATCTACCGCCCAGCGGCATGCACCAGCGCGTCAAGTATTTCCACACCTACGGCCCACGCGATGATTCCAGCCAGAATCACGCCCAGTCCCAGAATCGCTGGCAGTAAAAAGGCCAGCCATCGCTTGGCGTTGCGGTCCATTTCTGCTTGGCTGTTAAACATGGTTCTGAATTATACGGAATTAACGTAAGGAAAAATGGTCCGAAATAGAGACCAGCCACACACTAGTGGCACTCGTGGCACTCACCTCGACCATCGCCCTGGCGGCTTCTCCAGCCACCACTGTCTCTAACCCTATCTATCTGAAGTGGTTGCCTGTTTGGGAAAAACTCAAGAACGTCTACGACGGCACGGGCGGATTTATGGATGGCACCTATCTGGTGGCGCATCCTCGGGAGTGGAAAGACCACACCGCGGCCAATCCGCAAATCCCGACGAATAAATTAAAAGCCCGGCGGTCTCTGGCCAGGTACGAAAACATCGCCGCTCCGATTTTGGACCAGAAGCGCACGGCTCTCTTTCGCTCGCCGATTACCCGCACGGTTGGTGGGCAGGCTACCAGCGAAAAGAAATCTGAGCATCCGCTGGAGACGTGGTGGCAGAACGTGGACGGCTCGCCTGGGAAGTGCTCGATTGACCAGTGGATGGCTGAAGCCTTCATCGCGGCTGGGTTGTTCGGGCATGTCTTCCACTACATGGATCGTCCCGCGGGTACACCGGCTCCTACCGCGGCGGATGAACCGGCCGTCTTCCTGCGGCTCTATGCGCCTGCGGATGTGCCGGATTGGTTGCTGGATGACCGCGGGCAGTTGACCGCGGTCCGATTACTCGAGCCGCAACCACGAACGGACATCTACAAGCAGCAGTCCAACCTCCGGCCGAGAGAGCGCGTGGTCACGGAGACGTTCTGGGAACTCAAGACGAATGCCAGCGGAGGGACGCCGATTATCCAGCGCGACACCCATGATTTTGGCACGCTCCCGGTTGTCGTCCAATACGCCTCTCGGCGGGCCTTGACGCCGCTGATCGGTCAGTCTGTGCTTGGGGATCCGCAGCTTTACATCGATTGCTACAACCTCACCTCTGAGATCCGCGAACTGCTCCGCAACCAGACCTTCGGGATGATGAACGTCCCGCTTGGGACCACGGCGGATCGCGTCTCAGTGACGGAAGCGCAAACGATGATGGGCGACGAGAAGGGCTCGGAGAACGTCCTGTTCACGCCTGGTCCTGCCGCCTACATCCAACCTGATACCGGAAACGTCACGGTCTACCAGGATGAGCGGAAAGAACTCATCCGCACCATCTACCGACTCGCCTCGATTCCGTGGGAATCCGACAGCAAGGACGCCGAGGCGCAAGGCTCACTGAAGCTCAAACGTGAGGACATGAACCAGATCCTTGCGGGCTACGCCTCAGAGTGTGAGAAGGCCGAATACCAGATTGCGAAGCTCTGGTTCAGGGGTCAATACGGAGAGTCGTGGGAAGCGGAGTGGGACAAGGCGGAAGTCCAGATCAATTACCCGCAGACCTTCGACGTGACACCCTTTGCGGAATTGCTCGAACAGGCGCAAGCCGGTCAGGCGCTGGAACTCGGTCGCAGCCAGACGTTCTCCTTTGAGCAGAGCAAGCGGCTGGTGACGAAGTTCCTGCCGGATCTCCCGCCGGAGACGCTGAGCGAGATTGAGAAGGAACTAGAAGCCGCGCCGGTGAAGAGTCCGGCCCAGCAGAAGCTGGAAGAGATGGCGCTGCGGTTTGGGGGGCAACCAGGACAGAAGCCGCCAAACATGCCGATGCAGCCTGGCGGCGGCGGGACGGGCGTATGAACACCGCCGACCATCTCATGACCGAAGCCGAGAAACTGGCGCGTGTGGCCGATAGCGTCTCGTCATCGTTTGCCACAGAACTCGCTAGGGTGCTTCGGGATCTGGAGCGCGAACTTCGCGTCTTGGCGAATGACGCCATTCACGGCAGCACGACGGCACTGTCTCGAGCTGTGCGCGCGGCGAAGCTTCGCAGACAGATCCGGCTGGCGCTCAATGAAGCGGGCTATCCACAACTGGCTGAGACGGCCGCGCATGTCGGCCTTGATCGGCTCGTGGCGCAGATGGAAGCGCTCCGAGGCGCGGCGAAGCTGGCACAGTTCACCACGTCAGACCTGACGCGGATCCTTGCGTTGAAAGAACTGGCGCGGCTGGATCTCGTCGGTCAGGGCGAAGCGATTGCCCATGCCGTCTGGCGCACGTTTACATGGGGCCTGTTCTCGCAGCGTCCGCTCAGAGACTTGTTGGATGATCTCTCGAATGCCTTGGACATCGAACTCCACGAGGCGCGCACGTTCTACGACACGACAGTGAACATCTTTGCCCGCCAAGTGGAAGCCCTGAAGTCGAGTGACGAGGATGTCTTCGCTTACATGGGTCCAGCGGACATCAAGACGCGGCCGTTCTGCCATGCGCGCGTGGGAAAGGTCTATACCAAGCCAGAGATTGAGGCGATGGATAACGGCCAGCTCCCGAACGTGTTCCTGACTGGCGGTGGGTACAACTGCAGGCATGTTTTCCAGTCGGTAAGTAAGATCAGTGAACTAAGGGATTTGGTTGGTACAGGCAAGCGCATACCAGAAGTTGAGGCGCAATTATCTGGTCTTGGTGGAAGTAAGGCTGCGTAAATGGGCTACAGCATGATCGACAGAATCGCCCATCTTGCACACTCTGTTATAGAGCGAAAAATAGCGCACGCCAACAGTTCTAGCCAAGTCGGCCAAGGTTGTTTCGCAGCCATTAAACATGACGCGAATATTGCGTCGTTGATTGTTGCATTGTTGCTGCTGACTTATCCATCTGACGTTTCCTGGTTCGTAGTGGCCGTTAACGTCAATACGGTCGAGTGTCCCACCGGATGGACAAGGTCCAACGTGTCGAAGAAATGCGGCGAAGTCGGTTCGCCACTCACGGCACATCGTAATACCACGGCCCCCATACAGGCGATACGTTCGCTTGGATTTATTGAAGCATCGTTCTTTGGCGTCTCTCCACGAGCGGTATTCGCGCGTCATGCGCCCATGATGCGCCCCGCCGTGTTTGATGTTGCCGGTTGCGCGATAGGCTCGCTGGGCACAGCCGCACGAGCGTGTGTCTCCGCACAGCAGATACTTCGCCATTTTCGTCACGGTCTGCCCGCAATCGCAGCGACAAATCCAGTGCGCCCGTGGGCTTTGAACGGTCATGTCCCGACCGATGGCGATCAATTTACCGAACCGTTGGTTCGTAATGTCCGTGGCTATAGTCAGCGGCATGCTCAGTATTTTAGCACGGAGGCTCTAATTGTACCGCAGGTATTCGCATGAGCGCCAAGATTTCCATCACGCGCAACTTTCAGCCCTTGACCGATTTGAAGTTGGTCACGAAGGCGGATATGCGCGAGTTAGGGCTGGTGGCGCGGGAGCGAATTGTACGTCGGACCCTTCGTGGCGAATCCGCAGACGGGGGTGGTTTCGCCCCTTACTCCGACGGGTACGCCACGTTGAAACGTGCGGCACTTGGCACCGATAAGGTCAACCTTCAGGTCTCCGGCAACATGCTGAACCAGATGGGCATTGTGGATGTGACCGACAACACCGTGACGTTGGGATGGAGTCAATAACGATGCCTGGACACCGCTTGGATTCACTCAAGACGCGATGGGTTGCGGCGGGGTTGTCGATTTCGGATTTAGCCAAGCGGGCGAATGTATCCGACCGTGACATTGTGCAACTCGAAAGCGGCGGCAATTGTCTGCCGCATGTGACCCAGAGGCTGATGGATAGCTTGGGGCCACTGGTCGCGGTGACGTCCTCATCGATCGCGAACCCGACCCATATCGTCACGGCTGCGAACAGCTTCGTGACGAACGACACTGTGACGATTGCCGGACACGTTGGCAGCACGCCCGCGGTGGATGGGGATCGCGTGGCTACAGTGGTAAGCACGACCGAATTTACGGTTCCACTCAACGTCACCGGTGGCGGGACCGGCGGGACAGCGCGGCTGGCGGCGGCTTCATTGGGACAAGCGACGTTATGACAAACGTGTTGGACGGATTGAGAGCGACGCGCAAGTCGCCAATGAGCCGACGCTCAGAAGGGAGTCAGTAACATGGCCGCAGGCGCATGGGCTGTCTACAACGAAGCCAAGAAGTATATCGGGAACGCCACGCTCAATCTGAGCACCGCCAAGCGCATCACGCTCCACACCAGTGCCAGCAATGCCAACACCGCGACGCTGAGCATTTATTCGGAGCTGACGAGCGAAGTCACGTCCGGCAACGGTTACAGTTCGAGCGGCAAGGCGCTCGCCACGATCGCGTGGACCGTGGGCGCGTCGGCCGGTCAATACAAGTTTGACGCGGACGACGTCGTCTGGACGGGCACGGGCGGGACGATTGCGAACATCAAGTTCGCCGTGATCAGCAATACCTCCGGCGGCGCGTCTGGCAAGCTCCTCTGCCGGTCGCAGCTCACGAGTTCGCAGTTCACGCTGTCGAGCGGCAACACGCTCACGCTGCAGATGAACAGCGCGGGAATTTTGACCCTAGCGTAGCCATGAGCCTAACCGCAGACAACCTCGCGGAGCAGCGCGCGTTAGCGGGGCATTCGGTGACCTCGCTCGCGAAAGTGGCGGGGGTGTCTGATTGGACGATCCAGCGGCTGGAAGTCGGAGGCCATGAAGAGAACGCTGTGGTGCAAGCCATTGCGGACGCGCTCGGGATTTCGCTCGCGACGTTGGGGGCGCGGGAACTGTGAGTAAAGGGACGTCCAAACTGGACAGCCTACAAGCACAGCGCATGCTGGCGGGTCACACGATTCCGTCGCTGGCGAAGAAAGCCAACGTCTCGGACCACATCATCGTGAACCTGGAGTCAGGCGGGAACGAGCAGAACCATGTGGTGCAGCGTATCGCGGACGCTCTCGGCGTGTCACTCGTGACGCTTGGAAAGCGGGAACTCTGATGGCCAAGACGCGCGGGAATCCGTTTCTCGGGGCAGCGAAGCCGAAGCGTCGCAGTAGCGGCAGACGTCGCGCGGTGAGTCGCGGGACCTTTATCAGCCAGAGCCGTGGCGTGAGTTCTGAACAGAAGGCGATGTATCACAACATTCTCGGCGCGGGGCGCAAGGGTGTCATTCGCAAGTTTTTTGATTTGAATACCTCGGATCAGTCGGCCTTGCGAGACGGCTTAGAACGGCTCGTAGGTGCGCGTGTCAGGAGACCGTAAATGCCCAAGATTGAATTGGAACTGGATGACAAGGGTGAGCTCGTTGGCAAGGCGCCGGCGGAACTAGACGCCCTCTTCAAGCGCACCGAAACGAATTCCTACGGCACTGGTCTCAAGAAGGGCCGAGAGGACGCACTGACCGAGGCGCAGAAGATTGCTGAGGAACGAATCGCCGCCGAGCGGGCGAAGTGGGAGAAAGACAATCCCGTCCAGCGCGTCAAGGAACTCGAAGAAGAGAACCTGAAGTTCCGCGAGAGTGAAGCCACCTTAGCGAAGCGCTACGGCGATACCGCTAGACAGCGGGAAGAGACGCACGCCAAGGAAATGGCGGATCGAGCGGAAGCTATCTCGAAGCGGGACGCCAAGCTCAGAGACTCGCTCAAGTCTACGATTCGCGCGGCCGCGGTGCAGGCTGGCGCACGGGATGAGTCGTTGCCTGAGCTGGAATCCTTACTTGTCTCTCGGATTCAGCGTGACCAGGACCTCAACGAGCTCGTCATGGGTGACGACGGCAAGCCGCTGACGCAGGCAGGCAAGCCGATTGCGCTGGACAGCTTCGTCAAGAACTACATAGACACCCATCCGCATCACAAAAAGCCATCGGGACGGACGGGCGGCGGGGCCAGTGGCGGGAACACCATGCGCGGCGGGAATACGGAACTCTCTGAACAGGCCGCGATTGAACGGTATCAGAGCGGCGATCGGTCGGCGGACGCAATCAACGCAATCTTCAACGCGACACGGAAACAGAAAGCGTCATAACGACGCACGGAGAGGAGCGTAAGTCATGGCGTTTTCAGGACTCTCAACGAACCAGGAATTCACCGCGAATCTCGTGGGAGAAGACATCTCCCCGATCATTCGCACGCTGACGCCGTACGAGGCGCCGTTTCTCGACTGGCTGGGCGACTCTGACCAGTTCGCCGCCTACAGTCCGAAGCATGAGTTCGTGGAAGACTTCCTGCGTCCACGCTACATCATCGCGTCAACCGCTATTGCCTCGGCCACCGCGGCCACGGCGTTTCAGGTCAACGGCTTGGGTCTGTCGCTGACGGTCGGAACGATTCTGGAGAATGAATCGGCCGCCCCGGAACTGTTGCAGATTAACTCGATCATCGGCGCCAACTCGATCAATGTGACCAGAGCCTACGACGGCGGCACAACCGGATCGCTCGCGGCAGGCGGGCAGTTGTTCGTCCGGTGGCCGGCGGCTGAGGAAGGTCACGAGCATTCAGGCGCCCACACGGCGCGTCTGGGCAACCGGAAGGCCAACACCGTGGGGTATTTCTCGATTGAGATTGCCGCGACGGGCACCCAGATGGCCGGTCGGATGCTCGGCAACGACACGTATGAGAGCGCGCGGGCGAAGATCTTCGCAGAAATCCCTGGCTTGCTCGAGTCGGAAGTGTTGCGCGGGGTGCTGAATGCGACCAACTCGCTCGGCACGACGACCGCCACGCGCACGATGAAGGGCATCCGCACGCAGCTCACGGCGATCAATTCGACTATCGTGCAATCCTCGTTCACCACGAATCCGCACCTCTACATCGGCGACGTGTGGCAGCAGGTCTACACCGCTGGCGCGTCGGCGGATCGGGAGAACTGGGCGATTGTCGCCGGACCTCAATTCTTCCGCGACATTTCGAACATGAACGACACGAAGGTGCAGGACAGCAACGACAAGGAAAAGTTCAAGAGGGTCATCCGGGAATACCAGGGACCATTCGGTCTGGCCACGGTGTTCCTGTCGCGTGCGCTGCCGGCGGGCGAACTGCTCCTCTTGCCGCGTGAGCGCGTGAAGGTCGTGCCGCTCATCAATCGCTCGTTCCAGTACCTCGAAATGGGACGGACGGGTGACAACGTGAAGGGCTTGGTCGTGGGTGAGTACACGGTTGAAGTTCATCATCCGGGTGCGATGGCAAGGCTTCACGTTTAGTTATTGATACGTAAGGACTTAGCCTTACGTAATCGCGCTAGTGTGTGGAGACGGTTGTGACTACGCGGTTCGACAATCTCAAGGTTCTCGATTCGATTGTCATGACCGTCTCCGTTGATGTGATGAACGTGCTCAGTAGGAAGCAGCGGGCGGCCTAGATGTCGAGCCATAACGACTCGGTGTTCTCGGATTCGATGCTTCTCAATTTGAACTTGACGGTATGGGGTCTTGCGGCGCGCGGAAACGCCCTTTGGGAACTGGGCGCCTTTACCCTTAAGCAGCATCTTGGCGAGGCATGAACGTGAACAAAACTTCCCAGATTTGGCCCGATGCGCTGGGACATAGAAATCAGCTCCGCATGACAAGCACTGGAGAACGACTCCGCCTAATTGGGTTCCGGTGCGCTTAAGAGTTCGACAACGGAGAGAGCAGAGATGCTGTAACCGTCGCCGAGTTTGAAAAACAGCCCCGCACTGGGAGCAGACACGGTCGGTGATAGTTGGGAGATAGTGGACAGCCATATTT
>Ga0247745_1000167_pt1 | contig 9114 bp, 8 predicted proteins | sample UWRJS109311C5_FD_179938 | JGI IMG/M metagenome (GOLD analysis project Ga0247745, IMG submission 179938) | Soil microbial communities from Arlington Agricultural Research Station in Wisconsin, United States - UWRJ-S109-311C-5 | ecosystem: Environmental > Terrestrial > Soil > Agricultural land... | reverse complement strand
AGCAGAAACAGCGTGTTGGACGATGCCGTCGAGCCGAAGCCACGCAGGTCGACAACCGTCGTGGCGCCGTTATTACCGCCTGTCGTGCTCCAGGTCTGGATGCCCGCTTCGCGCGACAACACGTCCTGAATTGTCGTTCCGGCCGAGCGGGCAATTTCTTCCGCCGTGATGACGCTGTTGGACGCGCCAATGATGCCGGTGCCGGTGCGCGACGCCCAGACGTCGATCGGCGGCAAAAACTTCGTCGAATCCTGCGCGCCCGCGGTTGCGGGCAGCAGGAAAGCCAGAGCGGCGATGGTGCCGCGCCTGCGTTTCAGTCCCATGACACAACGTTCCTTCGTTTGCGCTCCGCGCTTGGCGCGGACGCATCGGGGTGAAGACCAGGCCCGTTGCGAAGGAGGCAAATGAAGCGTGCGGCGTGTCGCCAGCTTCACATGCGGAATGTCGTGGGAGATTTCACTCTCACGGCCTTCGCACCGGCATTGCCGTCACCGCTGCGAAAGACCGCTCCGTATGGACACCCCGTCCACCGGTTGGGTGACTGTGCTGGCAGGTCTCCTGGCTCGCGGGTCGTTGCCTTGGTGGTCCGGCCTTCCCAGTTTCCCAGTGGCCGATTCGGACCTAAGGCTCGCCGCTCACAGTTGCGGGGGCAGCCACGGATTGCCTCACGTTCAAATGCATTTCATTCGATTCGAATTCATGCGTCCGAATGAATGAACTGAAACGAGAGGTGTCCGTGTTCCCTCTTTCGTCCCCGATCTGACTCGGGGAACCAGCACGGGTAAAATGTTCCCTTGAAGCCATCGCCAAGTCAAGACGGAGCGGCGGAGCGTCCACCGGCCCAGATTTTTCGAGTACGATGGGGACTATGCGCCGATCACGAAGTGTTTTTCCCACATGCCCAATCTTCATCGTATCGTCCTCGTACGATCTAACAGGGGGTTTTCATGAACCTGAAATTCGTGCTCCGCGGGATCGGCATTTTCGCCGCCGCCGCGCTTCTCATTACCGGCATCGGATTGAAGTCAGCGAGCGCAATGGGCAGCGATAACCCGCCGCCTCCTGCCGACGACAGCAGCAGCAAGAAAAAGAAAAAGAAGCAAAACAACGTGATCGAAGAGCAGCAGCGGCAGCTCGCACAGGAGAAATTTCTGCACGACTATCACGCCGCCCGGCTTTTGATTGTCAGCGGCAATTACCAGGACGGCATCGCCGCCATGCACGCGCTCGGCCACGACGAACATCCCGATGTCGCGAACTACATCGGATACGCGCATCGCAAGCTCGGCGACTACGACGATTCCAAGTTCTGGTACGAGAAGGCGCTCGCCGCCGATCCCAACCACGTGCGCACGTGGTCCTACTACGGCATGTGGCAGGCGGAGCAGGGCAACCGGCTCAAGGCCGAGGACTTCCTGCAGAAGGTGAAGCTGATTTGCGGCACCGCCGACTGCGAGGAGTATCGCCAGCTCAGGGCCGTCATCGACGGCACGGCGAGCTACTGACGCGCGGGAAATTATATCGAGCCGATTGTCATGCCCGGCCTCGCGCCGGGCATGAACGTTACGGGACGCGATGACGTTCCGGCTTGCAAAGCACCGGCGATAAGCGGCCCCCAGTAACGGTCCACAAAAATAGATTGAATTTCAGCGGTAGTGGCAATTCGGCAACAGCGCTTCAAAACCGCAGTCGCAGGGCCGCGAAGCGATGCGTGAGGCAAGGCCGGTCACGACAAAAGCTTTGCTTTCAATCGGGACCGACTTTTCGGGCGATTTCCAGAGCCAATGAGAGCGGATAATAATCGATCAAATATTGCCGATTTAACGCGACCCGGGGGCTTCGTTCATGCGGCGGACGTTTCTTGCTTCAACAGCGCTAACGACGTCGACAGCGATCATGGGCGGCGCAGCCTGGGCGGCCGACCTCCCGGTGAAGGCACCGCCTCTGCCAGCGGCGGCTCCGTTTTCGTGGAGCGGATGTTACGTTGGCGCCAATGCTGGCGGCAGCCGGGTCTCCATCGACCAGAGCGTAACCACGGCGGCGCCTGCCCTCCCGATCCGCACGTTTGATTCAAGCGGGCGCGACACGAGCTTCACCGGCGGCGGCCAACTCGGCTGCAACTGGCAGTTCGATCCACGCTGGGTCGCCGGCCTTGAGGGCGATATTAATTACATTCATGCTTCACGCGGCCAAAGTTTCAGGATTGGTGGCGAGGACACTGTCCAGCAAACACGCTTACGCTGGCTCGCCACGGTGCGCGCACGATTCGGATATGCCTGGGGACCGTCGTATCTTTATGCGACTGGCGGGTTAGCGCTTGGTGACGTGAAATCGTCGGTCACCGTGACGTCGGTTCAAAACCCCGCTCATATTACTTATTCAGGTTCTTCGTCGTCGACCCGCACCGGATGGACCGTCGGTGCGGGCTTCGAACACGCGTTCACCAATCGATTGTCGTTGAAGCTCGAGTATCTCCATTTCGATCTGGGCACAGCTGACTACGGTGTTCCGCGAGTCGATTTAGCAGCAGCAGCGCCGTGGACGGCGACAGCCAAAGTTAGTGGCGACATTGTCCGAGCCGGAATTAATTATAAGTTTGCCCCTTGAGCCGCGCGCAAAATCGAACGCGGCCATCCCCCAACCTTTCAAGTGATTGCAGAGCGCGAGCGAGCACCTACTCGGCCTCAGCCCGCGTGCGCTCAATCAACACCTTCGCAGCTGTTCGAAATGCGTCGAACTGATCGGTGAGACGCTCGACGCCGAGCGCGGTCTTTAATTGCGTCGTCAAATCGCCTTTGGAGAAAATCCAGGTGTTGCCGCCTGGGTTGGCCTCGAGCAGATAAAGTTTGCCGGAGCCGGCTTCGCGGATGATGTCGATGCCTTGCAATGCAATTTCCGGCAGCGCCGAGTACGCGCGACGCGCAAGCTCAAGGATGTCAGGATCTGGAGTAAATTCTCTTCTGATCGGCCCGTCGCGGCGTCGCGCTTTGAGAGCGATGTTCGCAAGCGCGTCATCGCTCGAGTCGAGCGCAGGCCTTGCCCTTTCCGACGTGGTTTTGAACGCAAGGAGAGGAGCACCGAAGAGCGTCAGCACGCGGTAATGATTTACAAAGGTGCCGGTATCGATGAATTTTTGCGCGAGCAGCGGCCCGTATCTGCCCGGATGATCCAGAGCGAAGCGTTCACGCGGCTGGAAGGTCACCGCTTCGCGCCGCATCAGCGTGATGAATTGTCCCCGCGATGATTCCGAAAATCCCGGCTTGACGACGACGTACGATCCAAAGGTGGCTTTGGGCAGATCGACGTTCGGCTTTATTTCCGCAGTTGGCGGCACGGGCAACCCGGCGGCCTGGAAGCGCTCGATCTGCTCAAGTTTCGGTATTGGGGAGCCGGCGTAAACCTTGCCACGCAGGGGACTGAAGCTGAGCAATTTTCCCGGTGAGAAAATCAAGCTCGGGCGCCGGCCCGCTTGCCGCCGCGTGACGGAGGAAGAAATGCTGTTGGAGGCAACGAACACCTCGATGTCCGGCGCAAGCTCCTGAACGGCGCGTCCGATGCTTTGAAAGTCCTCGACGGCCTGATAACCAGGCGTGTGGACGAGGACAAGATTACGTTCGGCCGTCATTGAATGGCCTTACGTCGAACACTTCGGCTCCGCGATCGCCATGAAGCGATGCTTCGAAATGTGTGCCGTGAACGTTTTTGCTGAATGTGTCGTCTCGACCTCGCTGCAGCCGATAATCTCGAACCCAGCCGTCTCGAGCAGTTGCTCGGCATCGCCGGGGCTGGCAAAGGCGCCTTCCCGCTCCTGACGTTGGCGGGAATGATCGGACAGTCTGCGTATAAATTCGGATTCGGAGTCCGGCAGAGGAATGGCCAGCCGCCTCAGCTCGTTCACGACCAACTCCGCGTAGTCGACATGGAGTTTGTCGTCCTTCCTGATCGTGGAAGGTCTGCTCGTATTGAACAACAGAACCAGACGACCGTTAGGGCGTAGCGCCCGGTGAATACGGGCAAGCACATTCAATCTTTTTTCCCCAGCGATGAAATGGAGCGTTCCATGCACGAGAACCAGATCAAACGCCTGTCGCTCGTCCAAATCCGCCAGGTCCTGTTTGACGGTTCTGACCGGGATCGACCATTGACCGGCCAGGCGGCGGCACAGTTCAAGCGGCGAGGCGCAGACGTCGAGGACCGTGACATCCACGTCGAAATCGTCTGCTGCGCGGAGAACAAGCGAAAGAAGACCCGTATCAGCTGCTCCGGCGATGAGAATTTTTCGCAAGCCTCCGGTGATAAATGCTCGTAACGCCGTCTCCAAAACCGAGCCGCTCCGCTCGAGACCCGTCGACGAACGGGACAGGCGAATGTATGGCCACAATGCATGGAGGTTACGGCACGATCCGCAAAAGCGACCTGCCACCGCATAGGCCTCGGCGGCAATCTCGCCAAGGCGCTCGATGTCAGCCTCCCGCGTCTGAATTCCGGGCAACGGTTTCACTGCAATCTTCTGAAAAGACACTGCTTATGGTCGAAGCGGCAGACGCTACCATTCCGATGCGTCGCTTGCACCCCAGGACCTTCGCTGGTCAAACTGTGACGACCTTCGGCCAGGGTGACGGTTGAAATGAGCGCTGCCACGAGCAAACTTCTGGCTATTGCATTCTTCGCCGGCGCAGCCTGCCTCGCTTTGCCTCTCATCCTTTTGTACGACGATGTTTCCTCCGCTCAGACCAAAAGGACGATCAGGATAATCGTGCCCTCTACCGTCGGCGGAGGTGCCGATCTCCTCGCGCGACTCCTCGCCGACCACATGGGCCGCGCGCAGAACATCAAAGTCGTCGTCGAAAATCGACCAGGGGCCAGCAACACGATCGGCACGGAGGTAGCCTCACGCGCCGAGCCCGATGGCAACACGCTGCTGATCAGCACACCTGAATTCGTGATAAACGCGCATCTGCGCAAATTGAATTACGATCCACTCACCAGCTTCAGACCGGTCTGTTACCTGGCCCGTTCTCCGCAGGTTTTTGTCGTCCACGCTTTGTCGCCCTATCGCACGCTCAAGGGCCTGCTCGGCGCGGCGCGAGCCAGGCCAGGCGAGATTACGTTTGCGAGCGCCGGCCCTGCCTCCAGCACGCGTTTCGCGATCGAGATGCTGAAGCGTCTGGCCAACGTCACCATCAATTACATCCCGTATCAGGGCTCGACGCCCGCGGTGAATGCCGTGCTTTCCGGTCAGGTGAACTCGGCGCTGGCGAGCTACCCGAACGTGGTGGGGTTGGTGAAAGACAATCAACTGCACGCTCTCGCGGTCACCTCGCCTGTCAGGGTCAGCGAGATACCCGACGTCCCCACGGTCGCCGAATCCGGTTTCGAGGGTTACGAGTCGGACATCTGGTTTGGCGTCGTTGCACCGGCAGAAACGCCGGAGAAAATCATCGCCGAACTCTCCACTTGGTTCATGGATGCTGTCAGCGCGCCGGAACTGAAACCGAAACTTGCGGCGTTGGGCTTGTTCGCAACCGGAATTTGCGGAGACAAATTCGGTGCATTCATTTCAGGTGAATACGAAAAATACGGCCGCATTATCCGTGAAACGGAACACAGGACGAGATAGCGGTGGCGGCGATCAGTCGTTTTGGCTGGTCTCCTCGACGATCCAGCGGTGGTAGTCCGGGTCGACCTGCTCCACCGGCACGACCATGATGGATGGCGTCGTGTAGCTATGCGCCGCCTTGACCGCCTGTCCCACGGCGCCGGCCAGGCCGGCGCGGGTTTTGACCAACATGACGACCTCCTCGGCCCGCTCGATTTTGCCCTGCCACCAGTAGTGCGAGACCATGCCCGGCAGGATATTCACACAGGCCGCGAGCCGCCGCTCGACGATGGCGCGTCCCGCCCGCTCCGCCTCGACAATCGAGGGCCAAGTCGTATAGACGAGCACCGCGCGTTCCATCCTCGGGTCCCCGCATGAACCAGTTCAAGACCATTGCCTTCGTCGCCGGTCAGACGCCGGAGGCACGCGAGGCCTGCGCGCGGCTGGAAAAACGCTACGGCAACGCCGACCCCGCGAAGGCCGACGTGATCGTCGCACTGGGCGGCGACGGCCTGATGCTGCAGACCCTGCACAAGTTCATGAAATCCGGCAAGCCGATCTACGGCATGCATCGCGGCACCGTCGGCTTTCTGATGAACGAATTCGCCGAGGAAAAACTCGCCGAAAGATTGACGAGCGCGCACATCACCGTCATCCACCCGCTGCTGATGCAGGCGCGCGACGTGCAAGGGCGCACGCACGAGCATCGCGCGATCAACGAGGTGTCGCTGTTCCGGCAGAGCGCGCAGGCTTCCCACCTGCGCATCCTGATCGACGGACAGGAGCGGCTCGCCGAGCTCATTTCCGACGGCGTGCTGGTCGCGACGCCGGCCGGATCGACCGCGTATAACCTTTCGGCGCAGGGCGCGATCATTCCCATCAACGCGCCGCTCATGGCGCTGACGCCGATCAGCCCGTTCCGGCCGCGGCGCTGGCGCGGCGCTCTGCTGCCGGACAAAGCGAGAGTCACCATCGAGGTGCTGGAAGCGCAGAAGCGCCCGGTCGCCGCGGTCGCCGACCACGACGAGGTGCGCTCCGTTCACAGCGTCGACATCCGCATGGACCACGGCATTTCGATCAACATGCTGTTCGATCCCGGCCATAATCTCGACGAACGAATTCTGCGCGAGCAGTTCGGCTTTTAGGAGCGCGCGTGTCCAAGAGTTTCGATTTTTCAGTCAACGGCAAGCCCGTCAGCGTGTCGCTCGACAATGAAGAGACGCCCTTGCTCGACGTGCTGCGCAACGAGCTCGGGCTGATGGGAACGCGCTTCGGCTGCGGCCTCGAGCAGTGCGGTTGCTGCATGGTGCTGATCGATGGCGCGCCGGAGAAATGCTGCACCAAGCCGGTATGGAGCATCGCCGGAAAATCCGTCACCACCGTCGAAGGCCTGGGGAATGCCGACCGCCCTCACCCGCTGCAACAGGCTTTCATCGACGAGCAGGCCGGCCAATGCGGCTACTGCCTGTCGGGCATCCTGATCACCGCGAAGGCTTTGCTCGACAAAAATCCGAAACCGACGCGCGGCGAGATCGCGCAGGCGCTCGACGGCAACATCTGCCGCTGCGGCTCGCACAACCGCATCATGCGCGCCGTCGAAAAAGCGGCGGCCGCGATGCGCGCGGGGGCCTCCCGATGACCGCGCCGCTGCCCGCCCAACTCGAGGCCAATCCCGAGCTCGACCGCTGGGTCGCCTTCCCCGCGCCGGGCAAGGTCACCGTGCTCACCGGCCGCGTCGAGCTCGGCCAGGGCGTGCTCACCGCAATGAGGCAGATCGCGGCCGACGAGCTCGACGTGTCGATGGCGCGCATCACGATCCGCTCGGGCGATACGATCAAGGCGCCGAACGAGGGCTATACCGCCGGCAGCCAGTCGATCCAGTTCGGCGGCGTCGCCATGCGGCAGGCCTGCGCCGACGTGCGCGCACTGTTCCTCGCCCAGGCCGCGAAAGTGCTCGGCTGCAAAGCGGCCGAGCTGTCGATCCGCGACGGCGGCATCCTGCGCAACGGCGCCTCGACCGGGCAGGATTACTGGACGCTGGCCGGCGCGGTCGACCTGACCGCCAAAGCGACCGGCACCGGCGCGCGCAAGCGCATCCCCGATCTCAAGAGCATCGGCGAAAGCAGCGCGCGCATCGACCTGCCGGCGAAGGTGTTCGGTGAAGCCATCTTTATTCACGACATGCAGCTCGACGGCATGGTGCATGCGCGCGTCGTGCGCCAGCCCAACCGCGGCGCGACGATCGGCACGATCGACGAAAATGCAATCCGCCGCGCCGCCAAGGGGCCGGTCGAGCTGGTCCGCAACGGCAACTTTCTCGCCATCATCGGCGACGACGAGACCGCGGTCGAAGCCGCAGGCGCCGCCGCGGTCAACCATGTGACCTGGCAGCACGTCGAGGCGCCGACGCCGACGCAACAGGAGGCAAACTGGCTGCTGCAGCGGCCGGTCGTCGAGCGTGTCTTCGGCGCGCCAGATCCGGGAAATCCGCAGGGACGCGAGCGCTACGAGGCCACTTTTTCGCGCGGCTATCTTGCGCACGCGTCGATCTCGCCGTCCTGCGGGCTCGCGCTCTACAAGGATGCAAAGCTGACGGTGTGGACGCACTGCCAGGGCGTCTATCCGCTGCGCGCGGCGCTCGCGAAAATCCTGAAGCTCGAACCCTCCTCGATCGTCGTGCACCACGTGCAGGGCTCCGGCTGCTACGGCCACAATGGCGCCGACGATGCCGCGGCGGACGCGGCTATCATTGCCATGCAGAAGCCAGGTCAACCGATCCGCGTGCGCTGGCGCCGCGAGGAAGAGTTCATCTACGAGCCGAAGACCCCGGCGATGGTGGTCAAGGTCCGCGCGCTGCTCGACGACGCCGGCAAGCCCGTCGACTGGACGCAGGAGATCTGGAGCCCAACGCACAATTTGCGCCCCGGCGCGGGCGGCAATCTGCTCGGCGCGCTTGCTTTGCCCGATCCGCCTCCCGAGCCGCCGCCGAACGACGTGCCCGAGGCGAATGGCGGCGGCGGCACGCGCAATGGCGAGCCGCTTTACGACATTCCGGCCAAGCGCATGCTGCATCATCTCGTGACGGAATCGCCCGTGCGCACCTCGGCCTTGCGCGGGCTCGGCGCCATGCCAAACATTTTCGCGATGGAATGCTGCATCGACGACCTCGCCGCGCGCGCCGGACAGGACCCGGTGCAATACCGGCTGTCGATCACAACCGACCCCCGCGCACGCGCCGTCATCGAGAAGGCCGCCGCCATGGCCGGATGGCAGGCCGGCGCGCCCGGAGGCCAGGGCCGCGGACGCGGCATCGCCTTCGCGCGATACAAGAACCGCGCCGCCTATTCCGCTGTGGTCGTTGAGCTTTCCGTCGATGAAGAAATCCGGCTGCACCACGTCTGGTGCGCGACCGATGCCGGGCTCGTGGTCAATCCGGACGGCGTCATCAATCAAGTCGAGGGCGGCATCATCCAGTCGGCAAGCTGGGTGCTCAAGGAGCAGGTCCGCTTCGACAA
>Ga0247745_1000160_pt1 | contig 9258 bp, 17 predicted proteins | sample UWRJS109311C5_FD_179938 | JGI IMG/M metagenome (GOLD analysis project Ga0247745, IMG submission 179938) | Soil microbial communities from Arlington Agricultural Research Station in Wisconsin, United States - UWRJ-S109-311C-5 | ecosystem: Environmental > Terrestrial > Soil > Agricultural land... | reverse complement strand
ACCCCTCTGGCAGGGTCAGGGGCCATGGGTGGGGTGCCAACCCTGACGGCGTCGACGTGGTCAATGCGGATACGCCAACGGTGAGCGAGCCCCGAACAGGGGTGGCATCCGGGTTCGAGCCCCGGTCCGCGTGCTCGGACGATAGGCCGTCTGATCGGTTTGGGAGCTGCAAACTCCCCCGTGACGACGCGTTGTGCCGATCCGCGCGTACTCGGTCCTATCCGGGGTAGCGCACACACCCCCTGGGGCTGGACGTCGTACCGTGCTCGGGATCGCGACCCATAGCCCGCGCCATGGAGGGCCTAGGGCCCGGCACGGCGGCCCCAGGGTGGTGTGAGGACCGGTAGCCCAACGGCAGAGGCAGCGGTTTCAAAAGCCGCACAGTGTGGGTTCGAATCCCATCCGGTCTACGTGGACCACGCAACCAGAGGAGGAGTGAATGCCCGAGCCGAAGCGGCGGTGTCCGACATGTGACCAGTCGGTGCCGATCAAGGCGGGACGGTGGGCGCCACACGAGGCATGGTTCGCGGGCGAGTCCCTGGGCGGGATGGCGCGGTGCCCACGGTCCGGCAAGCCGGTGAAGGATGTCTGAGCTGAAGCCCGGCAAGGGCCCACAGTGTCCGCTGTGTGATGACTACCCGGGCGTCGAGGACGGCCGTTGGAAAGTGCACGAGCGGTGGCTGCCCGGTGAGTGGCGGTCGCGGTATGACCGTTGCCCGAACTCGAACAAGCCGGTCAAAAGATAGGGGTTGCCGCCCCCCATCGCAGGGGGTACGGTGATCACACGGGAACGACAACAGCGAAGGAGACCCCGTTGAGCAAGATCCAGACGAATGCGGTCAGCACCAAGCGGACCGACCACGAAATCGCACGCGACGAGATGCTGCGGGCACTGGACGCCATCGGCGCCCGCACCATCGGCGAAGACGGCCTGGTGTTCCAGGGCAACAAGTTCATCCTGCCGGTCAGCATGAACGGCCGCGTGGACGACGCGATCCACTTCCTGGAGGAGTACAAGGAGACCCAGGAAACCAAGTTCCACTTCAGCCGCACGTTCAACTACCGGCCGTGGGACGGCGCCGCCGCGTTCGACCGCGCCATGAAGCGCGTGTTCGGCACGGCCGGTGTCGGCAAGGCCATCCGGGTCATGTTCGGCGAGATCCCCCCGCAGTACCGCGAGGTCGCCACCGGCCCGAACCGCACCCAGCAGGTCCCCTGGGGCCGGGTCGCGTTCAGCCCCCTGGACACCGAGTTCACCCTGGGCGCCGAGCGCGTCGAGAACTACGGCGTGGTGTTCCAGCTGGCCGCGTCCGCCCCCCGCAAGTTCCGCACCCACGTCCAGGCGTTCTTCCAGGTCGTGGAGCAGGAGCTGCGCGAGGCGTCCATCTACAAGGGCCAGGCCATCACCGGCGGCGGGGAGCCCAACTTCCTGGACGTGGAAGCCATCAACCCCGAGCTGACCGTGTACACCCCCAACGTCATGGTGCAGCTGGAGACCAACCTGTGGTCGCTGCTGCGGTACACGGACAACATGCGCCGCAACGGCATCACCCTGAAGCGGGCCGTCCTGGTCGAGGGGCCGTACGGCACCGGCAAGACCATGGCTGGCATGCTGACCGCCCGCGAGGCGGTCGCCAACGGGTGGACGTTCATCCTAGCCCGCCCCGGTCAGGATGACCTGATGGAGGTGCTGGAGACGGCGCAGCTGTACGCGCCGGCGGTCGTCTGGTACGAGGACATCGACACGGTGTCCAAGGGCACCAGCGACATCCAGATCAGCCGGCTGCTGGATGTGCTGGACGGGATCACGAACAAGGGCACGGAGGTCGTCGCCGGGTTCACCACGAACCACGCCCACAAGATCCAGAAGGGTGTGTTGCGGCCGGGTCGTCTGGACGCGGTGATCCACATCGGGCACCTGGACCAGGCCGGGTTCGAGAAGCTGGTGCGGGTGACCGTGCCGAAGGACCGCCTGGGCGAGTTCGACCCGGTGGCCGTGGGCGAGGCGTTCAAGGGCCTGTTGCCGGCGTTCGCGAAGGAAGCCATCAACCGGGCCATGCAGTACAGCATGTCCCGCAACGGCGGTGAGCTGGGTCTGATCGACACGGAGGACCTGATCAACGCGGCCGAGGGCCTGCGCCCGCAGCTGACCATGATGAACGACGCGCAGGAGGGCGTGAAGGAGCACACCCTGGAGAACACGTTCCGTCAGCTGTTCGCGGCGACGGTCGACGGGGTGAAGCTGGTCGACGAGGACGGCGACCACTGGAACGGGGTCGAGCTGAAGGCGCCGGACGTGCACGCGCTGAACGGTGCCCGCCGGTAGGTAGAAGAACCCCCGGGGCGAGGATGTTGACACCCCCCGCCCCGGGGGTGTATTCTTGGTTCAACAACGGAACGACCGAAACGGGAGACCCGATCATGACCAGCATCACCGCCCACACCATCGCCCGCGAGTTCATCGAGGCCGCGCTGGACAACGCCGGCATCGACTGGAACGACCTGAACGACACCTACTCGGGCCGGGGCATGTACAGCGGGCGGTGCCTGTCGTTCACCATCGCGGGCAAGCGCGTCCAGCGCGACCTGTGCCGGTTCTTCGTCGACCTGGGGATGCGGGCCGCGACTGCCGCCCATGACGGCCCGGTCGCCCAGGCCCAGGGCGTAGCGCAGCGTCTGGCCGCCAACGTCTGCACCGATGACCTGGGCATGGACATGATCGTGTACTTCCCCGGCTGGACGCTGGCCCAGTGACCACCCCCTGACCCGCGCCCCCGGTACCGGTGAGCCCAACCCGGTACCGGGGGCGCAACCACATCCCCTGAGGAGGAACCGCATGAAGTCAGCGAAGATGAAGTTGATCGAGGTCGACGTCACCCCCGACATGGCGTTGGAGTGGCTGACCGCCAACGTCAACAACCGCAACGTCAGCCGCAAACACGTGGCCATGCTGGCGGAACTGATGACCCACGGCCACTTCCGGTTCGTGGGCGACCCCATCCGGTTTGACCTGGACGGGCGGCTGTTGGACGGGCAGCACCGGCTGCACGCGATCATCGAATCCGAAACCACCCAGCACATGGCCATCATGGTGGGGCTGGACCCCGACTCACAGCTGTTCATGGACACCGGCCGCCGCCGCACGGCCGGTGACCAGCTGGCCGTAGCGTTGGGCGTGAAGGACGCCAACAGAGCCGCCGCCATCGCGCGGACGTACCTGATGTGGCGGCACGACGCGTTCCTGTCCCAGACCCGCACGTTCACCCTGCCGGAGATAGTCGACTGGGCCGAAGCCAACGAGGCGTCCCTGCACGAGGCGACCCGCGTCACCCGCAAGTTGACCACCAGCCGCGTACCCACGTCGGCGCCGGTGTCCGGTGCGGCGTACCTGGCGGCGCGGGAACTGAACCAGGCGGACGCGGAGATCTTCTGGGACCGGCTGGCGGACGGGGCGTCGCTGGATGCGGACAACCCGATCTTGGTGTTGCGGAACGCCATCACCCGCCGCAAGCAGCGGGACCGCTGGACCCAGCCAGAAGAGTTCGCGTTCTATGCGCGGGCGTGGAACACGTGGCGCCGCGAAGGCAAGCTTCAGCGGCTCCAGGCGTGGCGCGGCCCGCTGACCCGGGACAACCTGCGGCTCCGGTAGCCGCCTGATCGGAGGGACGACATGGACGGATCGCACGCCGATTTCTACATCGGCTTGGGCAAGACCGCGAAGTGGATCGGGTCGGTCGAGGGTTGCGGCGCGCCGGGTGATGTGACGGCGAACTGGGACCTGTTGAACGAGGCCGGCGCCATCGACGACTACACCGAAACCGACTTTCGGGACATGGTGCGGCACATCATCACCGACGCCCGCGCCGACAACGCCGGGTACCGCCCCGAGGACGGCGACGAATGGCCGTGGCGGCACCTGTCGTCGGCCGAAACGGACTACGCGTATGCGTACAACAACGGGTGCATCCACGTGTTCGAGCGCGGCTACATGGTGGCCCAGCACTACCCGAACGGCGCCCGCCGCAAGTCCGAGTTCCCCGAGCGCCCGTGGGGTAGCTGGCCGACACCGGGGGGCGACACATGATCGACTCCTTGGATGAGCTGTTCACTGGCGCGCGGGTGAACCTGCACGGGGACGTCGACCTTCAGATGGTGATGCACGAGGACGGCCGGGCCCGCCTGCTGGTGTTCCAGGTGGACGAGTCCCCCGACCCCGAAGCCATGCTGGTGCTGGACGCGCCGCAGATCGCGCACATGGGCCGGGTGATCCGGGCCATGGTGGACCACGGCAACACGCGGCTCCGTGATGGATGACGACCTGGGGTTGTGGGACGACGACGACCCGGACACGGGCAACGGTGTGGCCGCGTTGATGGTGCTGGTGGCGGTGGTCGCCGTGGTCGCGGCCGGGGTGTTGTTGGCGGTCGGGGTGGTGTCGTTGGCGGTGATCGTGTTCGCCCTCGGATGATTGACCCCCCCGCACCAGGGGGGTACAATCATGGTGTGACCAGCCGGAACGACCGACAAGGGAGACCCGCTATGCAAGATCCGAAACCCCGCACGATCTGGGCCAAGGTCGGAGTGTTCGCCCTGGGCGCATGCCTGATCGCGGCCCTGTGGCTCCACGAATGGCGAATGGTCCCCACCGGGCTCATCCTGCTGTTCCTGGGGTTCGCCATCGCCCACCAACCGGAGGACACAACCGATGAACGTTGAAACCGCCCGCATGTACCACCACGCGCTGGACGCCGGCGCCAGCGGGTTCACCCACGAAACCGAGGTCCGGGACGCGTTACGCGGGGTGATCACCATGCACCAACCCACCGGCGACCGACCAGGGTGCCGCCACTGCTCCGCGCTGGCACCGGACCTGGTCGAATACCCGTGCCGCACCATCACCGCGATCGGTGCCGCGTTACGCATCCGCATCACCACCACGGACACCACCGATGACCGGTGACACCGGGGCCCGCGTCCCCGACAACGCGGACGTGTACGCACCCGGCCGGGTCATCCCCGCCGCCATCACCGGCGGCCCCGGCCGAGGCGAAACCTGGCGGGCCCGCTCACAGGAGATGCTGCCCCTGGGCCGGGTGATCATCCGCATGCGCGACGAGGACCCACCCCGATACCGCCACGCGCTGGTCACCCACATCAGCGCCACCCTGATCACCCCGGGCGGCGGCGGCCCCACATGCGCCGCATGCCTGATCCCCACCGACCCACCCGAGGAGACCCGCTCGTGAGCACCCGGGACGAGCTGCACCAGGCGTGGAGGGCGACGGTGCGCGCCACGGTCGCGTTGGAAACCGAGCTGGTGGCCGCGCCTCACGACCAGAAACCCGCTGTCCGGATTCGTTTGGTGGCCGCGTTGCGGGCCGAACGTACCGCGTTCCACGCGTACAGCCGGGCCGAGTCATGACCGGTCACCGCAAACGCGTCATCAAGTCCGCCGAGGAGCAGGACACCCACACGGCGTGGCGCCGGTACCTGACCATGTTCAACCGTCCCGGCCTGGCGAAGAAGGGCAAGAAGCGCACCAACCGCCGGGAGCGTCGCGAAGCCCGCCACGACATCACCGAACAGGAGAACCAATGAGCGAACCACCCGCAGTCCAAGCCGCCCGCGCCGACGTCAAACACGCCAGCCACATGCTGAAACTGGCGCGCGAAGCATACAAAACCGCCAACGCCGGCACCGACGCCGAAGCCGCCCGAGGCGCCCGCCGCGCCGTCACCCACCGCCTGAACAAGCTGGGCGCCGCCGAGGACGCCCTGAAACGAGCCCTGAAAAACAACCGCTGACAAGGAGAACCCCCCACCGTGACAGAACCCGCATCCGTTCGGAACGCCATCCGCGACCTGGACATGTACCGCTCCATGTTGAAAATCGCGGAACGCAACCTGAAAACCGCCCTCAAACAGAACCTCGACGAAGCAACCATCACCGAAGACCGCCGCCTCGTCGACGTGTGGAAACGCAACGTCACCCAAGCCGAACAAACCCTCACCCAAGCCCGCCGCGACACCAGCCAGTAACCCACCACCCACCACCACAACACTCCCCCACCACAGGGGCACACACCCCACGTAAACCCCCCAAAAAGACTACGATCAACCCATGACCGCAACCGCGTCCGGCGTCACGTGGACCATGTACCCGGTGGGCGTCACGCTCCCCGACAAAACAGCTCTGACCAGGGTGAAGGCGTATGCCACCCCGGAGGGGCTGTTTTTGTATCGGGCGGTTCCGGCGCGGGTGGGCCCGGATGGGCCGGAGGTTCACGGCGACGAACCGGACTGGTTCAGCCCGATCAACTATGCCCTGACCAGGCGTCCCCCGGCGCAGTATTCGATGCGGAACGGGTGGGACGTGTACACGGACGCTGGTCTGGTGGTGGTGACCGCTGAGGGCGGGTGTGGGTGTGGGTGGCCGTTGCGGCGGTGGGCGCCGTCGTTCGCGCGGAAGCGGCTCCGCTGGCCCGCCAGCGTATAACGTTCGGGCTGGTGACCTGGTAGCGTAATACGCTATGACCAGCGCAAAGCGGCTGATCGCTCTCCGTCTCTCACCGGCCGGACACGACGTTATACGCGACATGGCCCGCCGCGAGACCGACGGCAACGTGTCCGAGATGGTCCGCATCCTGCTCCGGGAGGCCGTTGCCGCCCGCATGAACCGCCAGGACACGCCGTGACCCTGGACTGGATTGGCACCTGGTGGGCCGTGGTGTACGTGCTGGCCGCCGCCCGCGTCACCATCCTGATCACCCGCGACTCACTGCCCCCCATGGCCCGAATGCGAGACTATGTCTCCAGCCGGTGGGGTCGCAGCGACTGGTCTGAGCTGATCGTGTGCCCGTGGTGCATGGGCTTCTGGGTCAGCGTCGGAGCGTTCCTCGTAGCATCAACACCAGCGGACACGGTCGGGCGCTGGGTCGCGGTCCCGTTCGCCATGTCGACCGTGGTGGGGCTGCTCGCCAGCCGAGAGTAGGGGAGCGCACACGTGGGACTGTTCGGCAACCGCCGGGGACGCAAGCCCCGCGTCCTCCACGCCGCTGGCACCCGCATCGACTTGCACAACCGCGAATCCGTACGCCGTCTGGCCACCAGCCGCACCGCCCAAACCTGGCAGTCCGACGCCTGGTCGTACCGCGACATGATCGGCGAGTTGCGGTTCGCCGGACAGTTCAAGGCCCGCGCCGTGTCCCGCGTCAAGTACTTCGCCGCCGCGATCGTCCCGGACCAGGACGAGCCGCTGTCGTTCGACGCTGACGAGGTGGACCTGCCGCCGGACCTGATGCGCGCGGCCGAAGAAGAGATGGCGCGGTTGCCGCTGGACGCCGGGTACCGGTTCATCGGGGTCCTGGACGAGAACCTCACCGTGACCGGCGAATGCTGGTTGCACGGGTACCAGGACGACGCCGGCGAGGAGCAGTGGGAAGTCCTGTCCGTGTCCGAGGTGCTGTTGGGGCAGGACGGCCAGGTCACCATCCGCCGCGCCGGCGAGGGCATCCAGCAGCCCGTAGACCCCGACCGCGAGGAACTGCTGCGGCTGTGGGTGCCACACCCGCGTTGGGGCAACCTGGCCGACAGCCCCATGCGCGCGTTGCAGGACGTGTGCGAATCGATCATCCTGGCCGGCCAGGAACAGCGCGCCGTGTCCCGGTCCCGCATCGCGTCCAACGGCATCTTCAAGATCCCGCGCGGCCTGTCGCTGTTGTTGGCGACCCGCGACGACGAGATCAGTGCCGACAGCGACGGGTTCATGGCCGAACTGACGGCCGCGCTGACCGCCCCCATCCAGAACGAAGGTCACCCCGGCGCCGTCGCCCCGGCCGGTGTCATCGGCGAAATCGAGGATCTGGCCGCGTTCGAACACATGCGGATCGACCGCGAAACCAGCGAAGACATCAGCGAGAAAACCGAGCTGATGTTGGCGCGGTTAGCGCGCGGCCTGGACATCCCACCGGAGATCATCACCGGGATGGGCGACGCCAACCACTGGTCCGCGTGGCAGATCGACAGCTCGACGTACCGCTACCACATCGACCCGTCCGTGCGGACCGTCGCGGACGCCATCACCGAAGCGTTCCTGCGGCCGGCGTTGACGGCACGCGGATACACCCTGGACCTGGTTCGCCGGGTCACGGTGTGGCGTGACGCCGGTGTCCTGACCGAGAACCCCAACCGTGGCCAGGACGCCAAGGACGCGTTCGACCGTGGCTCGATCGGGTTCAAGGCACTGAACAACGCGCTCGGGTTCAACGATGCGGACATGCCCGACGACGATGAGCTGGTCAAGATGATCGCCGTCAAGGTCGGGGTCGACACCGGCACCAGCGCGCTGCTGTTGCGGGCCGCGTTGGGGACCGCTGTCCCCGAATCCCCACCCACGCCCGCCCCGTTGCAGGTCGAGGCCGAACGCGCCGACCGCCCGGGCGCGACCCCACCGGACAACGCGGACGACGCCACCCCCAACACCCAGCCTCCGGGCATGACCGCCGCCGGGCGTCGCCTGGTGGAAACGCTGGTGGCCGCTGTCCAACCGGGCGACGACGACTACGACGTGCACGCGGACCTGTCGCGGGCGTTGATGGACATCGACCGGATGCTGTTGGATCGGCTCCAGGTCGCCGCAGACGAGGCGTTAGCGCGCGGCCTGGAGAAGGCCGGCGCCCGCGTCCGCACCAAAGCCAACAAGGACCCCGCCATGCGGGCATCCCTGAACGGGTTGACGGTCGAGGTCATGACCGCGCACATCGGCCCGGCCGGGTGCATGAAGTTGGGCATCACCGAATCCGAGCTGTTGGCGGGCGTGTTCGACCGGTTGCGCGCGAACTGGGACGCGTGGGTGTCCAGCGGCATCGCCGAAGGTATCCGCGTGGTGTTGCGCATCCTGGGCCTGAAGGCGGACGCCCCGGCGGGGCACGCGGTGGCGGACCGGTTGCGGTCAGAGATGAACGCCCGCATGCCGCGCGCGTGGGCGTGGTTGCACGACCAGTTGATGGCGGTCGCGGAACGCGCGCTGTTCAACCCGCACGACGTGGACGACACCCCGGGTGAACGGTCCCGGTTCCGGGTGCCGGCCGGGTTGATTCGCCGCGCGTTGTCGGATGTCGGTGGCGCGCACACAGCCACGGACGGCGACCGCCCGGAACTGCCGGGGGGGATCGGCACGGGCGGCGCGGTCGCGGACGTGTTGCACGACAACGGCGCGGCCACGTTGGGGTTCGAATGGCTGTACGGGGTGGATGACCGG
>Ga0247745_1000158_pt1 | contig 9311 bp, 7 predicted proteins | sample UWRJS109311C5_FD_179938 | JGI IMG/M metagenome (GOLD analysis project Ga0247745, IMG submission 179938) | Soil microbial communities from Arlington Agricultural Research Station in Wisconsin, United States - UWRJ-S109-311C-5 | ecosystem: Environmental > Terrestrial > Soil > Agricultural land... | reverse complement strand
TGCTGCGCGCGCCGGGACAGATTGTCCTGTACGCAGACGACCGGGGCCTACCGGCAAGGGCCGAATCGGTCGAGGGGACCGAGTACGACTTCCGGCAGCCGAGGGCGATCGGCGAGACGAAGCTCGACAACGCTTTCGCCGATCTCGAGCGAGACGACGACGGGCGTGCCCGGGTGGAGCTCCGGGATCCGGATGGCGGGAGTGCGCTCTCGTTCTGGCTCGGCGAGACCTACGGGTACCTCCAGCTGTTCACCGGCGACCCGCTCCCGAGCGTCGGTCGCCGCAGCCTCGCCGTCGAGCCGATGACGTGCGCGCCGAATGCCTTCCGGACCGGCGCGGGCCTGCTGGTGCTCGAACCCGGGGAGTCGACGACCGCCGAATGGGGGCTCCAGGGGTGAGCGACCAGCGCGCCGGCCGCATCACCAGAGGGAGCGAGTGACAAGGAGCTCACGCTGACCTTCGCATCCACGGTCGTCGACCTCGCGCGGCTGCAGTTCGCCACGACCTCGATTTACCACTTCCTGTTCGTGCCGCTAACGCTCGGCCTCGGGCCAATCGTGGCGATCTTCCAGACGCTGTGGCACCGCACGGGGCAGGAGCAGTGGCTCCGCCTGACGAGGTTCTTCGGAACGCTCCTCCTGATCAACTTCGCAATCGGCGTCGCGACCGGCCTGGTGCAGGAGTTCGAGTTCGGGATGAACTGGTCGGTCTACTCGAGGTTCGTCGGGAACGTGTTCGGGGCGCCGCTCGCGGTCGAGGGCCTCGCCGCCTTCGCCCTGGAATCCACCTTTTTCGGCCTCTGGATCTTCGGCTGGAACCGGCTCTCACCTCGCCTCCACCTGGCCACCCTCTGGATCGCGGTGCTCGGTACCTGGCTGTCGGGCTACTTCATCCTCGTCGCCAACTCGTGGATGCAGCACCCGGTCGGCTACAAGATCGTCGACGGCGAGGCGCAGCTGACGAGCGTCTGGGCGCTCCTCTCGAACGATTTCGCACTCCGCGCGTACCTCCACACGATGCTCGCAGGACTGATCTTCGGGTCGATCGTGGTGCTGGGCGTCTGCTGCTGGCACTTCCTCCGCGGCGACGAGGTCGACCTCTTCCGTAAGGCGGCGAAGGTAGCGCTCATCGTCGCGGTGCCGGTGACGGCGCTCCAGCTTGTCGTCGGCAACCGCTTCGGTGAGGCCGTCACGAGCGCGCAGAGTATGAAGATCGCCGCCTCCGAGGCGCAGTGGAACACCTGCCAGCCGTGCGGCTTCTCACTCTTCCAGATCGGCGGCTTCACCAAGGATGACCAGACTCCGAGCTTCTCGATCACGATTCCGAGGCTGCTCTCGTACATGGCCACCGGCTCGTTCGACGGCCAGGTCCAGGGCCTCACGCCGCTCCAGAAACAGGAGCAACGCAAGTACGGCCGCGACAACTACATGCCGAACATCAGGGTGATCTACTGGTCGATGCGCGTGATGGCCTTCGCCGGTGTGCTGATGTTCCTGGTCGCCGCGCTCGGTGCGTGGCTGTACTGGAAGAAGAAGCTCGAGCGGGCGCGTTGGTTCCACTGGACCGCGCTTGTTGCGATCGCCCTGCCCTACATCGCCGCGACCGCCGGCTGGATCCTCACCGAGATGGGGCGCCAGCCGTGGATCGTGCAGGGGCTGCTGAAGACCAGCGAGGCGAACTCGCCGAATGTGAGCACGACCTGGCTCGGCATCAGCCTCGGCGTCTTCATCGCGCTCTACATCACGCTCGGCGTAGTCGACTTCGTCCTGATGCGCCGCTACGCGCGGCCGGACCGGCCGACGCCAAAAGAGGAGCTGCCCGAACCGGCGGTGACCTACTGATGGACCTCCAGATCCTCTGGTTCGTCCTGATCGCGGTTCTCTGGAGCGCCTACTTCCTGCTCGAGGGCTTCGACTTCGGGGTCGGGATGCTGCTCCCGTTCCTGCCGAAGGACGAGCGCGAGCGCGGCCAGATGTTCCAGACGATCGGACCGGTCTGGGACGGCAACGAAGTCTGGCTCGTCATCGCCGGCGGCGCGACCTTCGCCGCGTTCCCGGCGTGGTACGGGACGATGTTCTCGGGCTTCTACCTCGCACTGCTGCTCGTGCTCTTCTTCCTGATCATCCGCGTGGTCTCGTTCGAGTGGCGGGACAAGAGCGAGAGCCCGCGCTGGCGGACAGCCTGGATGTGGGCGAATGCCGTCGGGAGCTTCGGCGCGTCGCTGATCTGGGGCGTCGGCCTGTCGAATCTGCTCTACGGCGTGCCGATCAACTCGAGCGGCGACTTCTCGGGCACCTTCTGGGACCTCTTCAGCGGCTACACCGTGCTGGGTGGCGTGACGATCGTGGCTCTCTTCGCCTTCCACGGCTCGACGTTCCTCACGCTCCGGACCACCGGCGACCTCTGCGAGCGGGCGGCCGCCACCGCTCGCCGGCTCTCGGTCGTCGCGGCGCTCATCGTCGCGGCCTTCCTCTCGTGGACGGTCGCCGTCGCAGTCGACCGGAACGACAAGGACGTCTTCCCGCCGATCCTGCCGGCCGCGCTGGGGATCGCCGCCGTGGCGCTCGCCGTGCTCTTCGTTCTCGGGCGACGAAGCGGGTGGGCCTTCGTGATGACCGCGCTGGCGACGGTGCTCTGGGTCGCCGCGATCTTCACCAGCCTGTACCCGCGGGTGATGGTCTCCAGCACCGATTTCGCGAACAGTCTCACCGTCGACAGCGCCTCGTCGGCGCACTACGCGCTCGCGGTGATGAGCGTGGTCGCTGCAATCTTCCTGCCGCTCGTGCTGCTCTACCAGGGTTGGACGTACCACGTTTTCCGCGCCCGGGTCCGGGGGGACGAGGTGGAGGCCCCGCCGCTGGCGCCTACGGCCGGCGGCGCGGGCTGAGCATGCGCGCGCTCGACCGCCGGCTCCTGCAGCGGGCGCGGCCCGTGCGCCGCCTGCTTGCCCTCGACGTCGCGCTTGGTCTGGCCGCCGCGGTGCTCGTGCTGCTGCAGGCGACGCTGCTCGCCCGCATCGTGGCTCAGGCCTTCGCGGGCGCGTCCTTCCGTGACGTCTCTCGCGACCTGGTTCTGCTGGGACTGGCGTTCGCCGGTCGCGGCGCGCTGGCCTGGGGCTTCGAGGTGGCGGGCCGGCGCGCAGCGTCCTCGGTCCTCTCAGAGCTCCGACTCGCCCTCGTTCGGCGCAGGCTCCGCGACCAGCCGCTCGCCCTGGACGGGGTCGAGGCGGGTGAGGTGGCCGCGTCCGCGGTGCAGGGCGTCGAGGGCCTCGAGGCGTACTTCGCCCGGTACCTACCGCAGATCGTCCTCGCTTCGGTTGTGCCCCTCGCAGTGCTCGCGTGGGTGGCGACCCTCGACCTCACCTCGGCCGGGGTCATGCTCCTGACGCTGCCCCTCGTGCCGGTCTTCATGTGGCTGATCGGCCGCTACACGGAGGAGCGAACGCGGGAGCGGTGGCAGGCGCTTCGGCTCCTGTCTGGGCACTTTCTCGACGTCGTTCGCGGCCTGCCGACGCTACAGGCCTTCAACCGCAGCCGCGCACAGGCGCGGGTGCTCGCGGAGGTCGGCGAGCGCTACCGGCGTACCACGATGGGGACCCTGCGAGTCGGGTTCCTCTCGGGGTCAGTCCTCGAGCTGGCGGCGACCCTCGGTGTCGCGCTCGTCGCGGTCACGGTCGGCGTGCGGCTCGCCGGAGGGAGCCTCGGGCTCCAGTCCGGGCTGACGGTGCTCGTGCTCGCGCCCGAGCTCTATCTGCCGCTGCGCCAACTCGGCGCGCAGTTCCACGCGAGCGCCGACGGATTGGCGGTCGCGGAGCGGATGCTCGAGCTCCTCGAAGCGCCTCCCGCGGTCGCCGCCGGCGGGCGGCTGGTGCCGCCGAATCCACGGAAGGCTCCGGTGCGATTCGAGGCGGTCTCGTTCGCCTACCCCTCCCGCCCCGGGCTCGTCCTCGACGAGTTCGACCTCCAACTGCTGCCCGGCGAGACGGTCGCGCTGGTCGGCCCGAGTGGCGCCGGCAAGACGACCGTGGCGAGTCTGCTGTTGCGGTTTGCCGAGCCGAGCTCCGGGCGAGTGACGGTGGGTGGGACCGACCTCGCCGACTGCCGGGCCGAGCTCTGGCGGCGCCTGATCGCGTGGGTGCCGCAGCGACCGACGCTCTTCCGCGGAACCGTGCTGGAGAACATCCGGCTCGGCGATGAAGGCGCGAGCGACCGCGCAGTGCGGGACGCAGCCATGCTGGCCGGCGCCGACCGCTTCATCCAGTCGCTGCCGTCCGGCTACGAGACCCTTGTCGGCGACGGAGGCCGGGCGCTGTCGGCCGGCGAACGGCGCAGGATCGCGCTTGCGAGGGCCTTCGTTCGCGACGCGGCGCTCGTGATTCTCGACGAGCCCACCGCCGATCTCGACCGCAGGAGCGCCGACGTCGTCGCGGAGGCGGTCGAGCGACTGCGCGCGGGGCGAACGGTTCTGCTCATCGCTCACCGTCCCGAGCTCGTCGAGCACGCCGACCGCGTCGTCGTCCTCGGTGACGGGACCGTCGTGCGCGAGGAGGCGGCATGACCGCCGCGGTGCGCCGGCTGACGCTGCTCGCGGGCGTGCCTCGCGCGAGGTTGGCGCTCGCCGCGCTGCTCGGCGCGCTCACGATCCTATTCGGAGTCGGCCTGATGGCGGCGGCCGGCTACCTGATCTCGCGTGCGGCGGAGCAGCCGGCGGTGCTCTCGCTGACGGTCGCCATCGTCGGCGTCCGGTTCTTCGGCCTGGCGAGGCCGATCGCCCGCTATTTCGAGCGCCTCGCGTCACACGACGTCGCGCTCCGGAGCCTCGGCACTGCGCGCGCCCGCGTCTACGGGCGCCTCGAGGACCTGTCGCCGACACAGCTGCGAGAGCACCGTCACGGCGACCTGCTCGCCAGCTTCGTGGGGGACGTCGACTCGCTCCAGAACCTCTACCTGCGCGGGCTGCTGCCGCCGGTCGTCGCGCTCGTCGCCGGTGCGGGTGCGGTCGGGTTGGTCGCGGCGATCCTGCCGTCGGCCGCGCTGGTTCTCGCGGCAGGCTTGGTCGCCGCCGGGATCGTGGTGCCCTTCACCGCTGCCGCTCTGGCGCGGAGGTCGGCCGCGCTCCAGGCTCCGGCGCGCGGAGCCCTGTCGGCCGAGCTGGTCGAGACGCTCGCCGGCGGGGCCGAGCTGGTTGCGTACGGCCGGCTGGAAGACCGCCTGGAGCGGGTCGGCGCTGCCGACAGCAGGCTGATGCGGGCCGCACGGCGGGCCGCGCTCGCCGACGGCACAGGAGAGGGGCTGCGGGTGCTCGTCACGGGCGCGACGGTGGCCGGAGTGCTGGCGCTTGCCGTCTCCGCCCACGCCGTCGACACACTTGACCGCGTGCTGATCGGGCTGCTCGCTCTCGCCTCGCTCGCTGCTTTCGAGGCGGTACAGCCGCTGCCCGAGGCGCTCCGGGAGCTGAGGACTACCGTCGCCGCGGGCGAGCGGATTCTCGACCTGACCGGCCGTGAGCCAGCCGTCGCGGACGGGGCCGATCCGCTGCCGTTCCCGCCTGGCCCGTTCACACTGGGGCTCGAGGACGTTCGCGTCCGCTACGCCCCCGGGGAACGGCCGGCGCTCGACGACGTCAGCCTCAGGCTCGAGCCCGGCCGCCGGGTTGCGCTGCTCGGGCCGAGCGGAAGCGGTAAGACCACCGTGGCGAACCTGCTCCTCCGCTTCATCGACCCCGAGGCGGGCCGAGTGACGCTCGCCGGGCGCGACCTACGCGCGTACCGGCAGGAGGACATCCGCCGGGCGATCGCCGTCGCCGGACAGGACTCGCACCTCTTCTCGACCACCATCCGCGAGAACGTCCGTCTCGCGCGCCCCGAGGCCACCGACGAGGAGATCGAGGGCGCACTCCGTCGGGCGCGGATCCTCGACTGGGTCCGCGGCCTTCCCGACGGCTGGAATACCCTCGTCGGCGAGGAGGGCCGCGAGCTCTCCGGTGGTCAGCGCCAGCGCCTCGTCGTCGCCCGCGCACTGCTCGCGAACGCGCCGGTGCTCGTGCTCGACGAACCGACGGCCCACCTCGACGCCCCGACGGCCGAGCGCCTGATCGACGACGTCCTCGACGCGGCCGCCGACCGGACGTTGCTGCTCATCACTCATCGGCCCGAAGGGCTCGACCGGATGGACGAGGTCGTCCGGCTGCCCGCCTGATCGCACATGTTCTTCTCGCTTCCGAGCTGGGCCGTCGCGCTGATCGTGTTCGCGGTGATCGGAGCGGCAACGGCAGCCGGTTACGCGACCGGTCACTACCTGCGCGAGCACCAGGCGACGTTGCGCGAGCCGTTCGGCGTCCTCCAGGCGGCGCTGCTCGGCGTCGTCGGCCTGATCCTCGCCTTCGGACTGACGCTCGCGGTCGGCCGCTACGAGGCCCGTCGTGCCGCGCTGGTCACCGAGGCGAACGCGATCGGGACGACCTACCTCCGCGGCCAGCTCCTCGCCGAGCCGGTCCGCAGCAGGTCGCTCGAGCTGCTCCGCCGCTACACCGACCTCGCGCTGCAGGTCTCCAGGGAGGTGCCGGGCAGCGACGGCATGCGACGCACGACAGCAGCCGAAGGCGTCCTCCAACGACGCCTTTGGCGCCTCGCCGGGGAGGCCACGAATGCCGCTCCGATCGACACTGCGCCGCGGCTCTACGTCGAGACCCTCAACGAGACGATCGACTCCCAGGAGGCACGCCTCTCGGCGCTCAACAACCGTGTTCCCGGCGCAGTGCTCGCGCTCGAGGTATTCGGCGCCGCCGCGGCCGTCGGCCTGCTGGCCCTGCACATCTCGATCCTCGGCCGCGGCCTGGTCGCGATGCTCGCCGCCGCGGCGCTCATGACGCTCTTGCTGCTCGTGATCTTCGACCTCGACCGTCCGACGCGGGGGTTGATCAAGGTCCCGTCCGCGCCACTGGTGGCGGTCCGAGCATCGATGGCGCTACCTCCCGCCGCGCAGGGGCCGGCTCGCCCGTAAATCGCCCAGGTCACGTGAAGGCGTTCACGGCTCTCGCCACGATCAGCCCGAAGAGCGCGAGCGCGACCGTCGACTGAACGATCATCGTGTACTTCGCGCGGTGGGTCAGGGGCATGACGTCGGTCGGGCTGAACGCGGTCGCGTTCGTAAAGCCGAGGTGGAGGTAGTCGAGGAAGACCGGTCGCCAACCGGGCGGTGCGAGCTCCGGGCTCATGTGCTGGACGAACGCGAAGTCGACCGGCATCGACTGACGGGAGCGCGCGATCGGCCCGCCGCTGTCGATCAGCCAGTAGAGCAGGGCGAAGGCGAGGTTGTTGCCGAGCCAGACCAAACCACCAGAGGCAAGGAGCTCGCTCGGCGAGTTCGTCACTCCTGTGCCCTGGATCAGGTCGTAGATCAATAGCACCGTCGCCCACAGGGCCGCCACTACGAGCAAGACCACGAACGCGACCGCCACCTGGTGCACACGCTGCGCGTGCTTGGCGAGCCGGCTCGGGTTGCCCAGGAGCAGTAGCAGGATCAGCGCCGCCTCGAGCGACGGGAGCAACCATGACACGCGCACCGCCGAGTCGTGCGGCAGCCACAGGCGGAGCGTGATGTTGAGCGCCATGTAGACGAACAGCGCGACGGCGGGAGGCCAGCGTGGCTCGCCGATCGACGCCTCGGCCGCGGGAACAGCCCGTGCGGCCTCGCCCGGAGCGGTCACGCCCGCATGGTCGCACAGACCATCGTCGCCGGTCCGTCCCGCAGGCGTCGTATCGTCTCGGCGCAGGATGGGGTTCCGTGGATGAGCTAGCCGCAGTTCTCGCCCTCCTCGCCGCCGTGTTGTTCGCGCTCGCCGCGACGCTCTGGCAGAAGGCTGCGCTGAGCCTCACCGGCGTGTCCGTCCGCCACCCCAAGTCGTTTCTGTTCCTGCTTACGAGGTGGGTCTGGCTCCTCGGCCTCGTCGCGCAGATCGTCGGCGTCTGCTTGCAGGCAGCCGCCCTCGATCGGGGCCGCGTCTCGATCATCCAGCCGCTGCTCGTGACAACGGTGATCTGGGCACTGCCGCTGGGCTACTTCCTGACCAACCAGGCGATCGGCACGCGCGAGACGATGGGCGCGGCGATCATCGTCGTCGGCCTCGCGCTCTTCGCCTCGTTCGGTGATCCGGCGGCGGGCGTGGACAACGCGCCCGCATCGGACTGGGCCGCCTCGATCCTCGTCATCGGGACGGCCTGTGCGGCCCTGCTCCTGTTCGCGAACCGCGGCTCCCTGTCGGCGCGGGCGGCGCTGGGGACGATCGCCGGCCTGCTCTACGGCCTCTCGGCGACGCTAATGAAGCCGGTCGTGGAGGGACTGCACGCCGACGGGCTCGTCGACGTGATCGCCGGCTGGGAGTTCTGGGTCTGGGCCGTCGCCGGCATCGTCGGTTTCTTCGTGCAGCAGCTCTCGCTCGCGACCGGCCGGCTCGTGCCATCGGTGGCGACGGTGTCGGTGGCGAACCCGGTCGTCAGCGTCCTGCTCGGCGCCCTCGTCCTCCAGGAGCGGCTCGACAAGACTCCGCCCTGGCACGCGGTGGTCGCGGTCGGTGCGCTCTGCCTGGCGCTCCTCGGCGCGGTCGTGATCTCGTCGGCGCGGGTGACCCTGGACGAGGCCGACCAGAGAGTTTCTGAAGTCGAGCCGGCGCCCGCCCAGCCTTCGCTCGGCTGAACGGGCTCCGACGCGCGGGTCAGAGCCGCGGATACCTGACGATCGAAACTAACGAGATGGTGAGCAGCACGAGCGCGACGCACAGCAGTCCGACCCGGAGCCTGAAGAGGCCGAAGCGCTGGCTGAGCACGATCAGGAACAGCACCGTCGCCAGCAGCACGGTGGTCCGCACGTACTTCTCACCGGTCTCTCGCGCGTGCGTGCCCTCGTCGAAGACCTCGGAGGCGTGCGTGTTCAACTCGGCGCCGCGCTCGTTGTGGCTGTTGTGGTACTGCGGCATGAGGATCGGCCCCGCCGGCGCCCGCGGGTTGACGAAGGGATGCAGCGCGAGCCAGGCCCGGAAGGCCGGGCGGTATTCGGGGCGGAAGCGCTTCTCGTAGCCACGGGCGAGCTGGGCCTGGTTCGTGAGTCTCGCCTGGAGCCAAAAGTTGAACGTCGTCGCGTCGTAGAGCTGTTCCTGGCCGCCGCGCGTCGTGTTCTGCGTCGCCTCGATCCGGATCCGCGACGACTGGCCGTAGAGCCGCGCCGACTGGCCGTCCCAGAGCGCCGACTGGTAGCCGCTCCACGCGGTCGCGATCGCCACTAGCGCCAGCAGGCACGCCTCGCCGATCTCGATCG
>Ga0247745_1000157_pt1 | contig 9323 bp, 7 predicted proteins | sample UWRJS109311C5_FD_179938 | JGI IMG/M metagenome (GOLD analysis project Ga0247745, IMG submission 179938) | Soil microbial communities from Arlington Agricultural Research Station in Wisconsin, United States - UWRJ-S109-311C-5 | ecosystem: Environmental > Terrestrial > Soil > Agricultural land... | reverse complement strand
GATTCAGATGATTCAGCGCGTGAAGCGCTCGACGAACGTTCCGGTCACCACCGGTGAAATCTGGCACGTCTGGATCGAACACCCCGAACTCGTTTCCGCAGTCGACTATATCGCGGCGCACATTCTTCCTTATTGGGAAGGCTTCTCGGAGACACAGACGGTCGATCAGACCATCATCATCTACGACAAGCTGCGCAAGGCGTATCCCGGCAAGCGGATCGTCATCGCCGAGTTCGGCTGGCCGAGCGCCGGCTACAATATGCATCGAGCCAATCCCGGCCGCATCGAGCAGGCAGTCGTGCTGCGCGATTTCGTGGCGCGCGCCGAAGCCTACGGCATGGACTACAACATCGTCGAAGCGATTGACCAGCCGTGGAAGACGAACGAAGGCGGCGTCGGCCCCTATTGGGGACTTTTCGACGCATCGCGCCATCCCAAGTTCAGCTGGACCGGCCCTATTACCGAACCTGATCATTGGAAGCTTGCGACGATCGCCATTCTCGTGAGCGTGCTGCTATCGCTGCCGCTGCTTGCGATGAGCGCCGTCACGTTGTGGCAGGCCACAATGCTTACAAGCGCCGCGAACGTGGTGGGTGCTTGGTTTGCCGCTGTGTTCGCATATTGGAACGGCCACTATTTTGTTCCGGGCGCCGCTTTCGCGCTTGGTCTCGGCATAATTCTGCTGATCCCGTTGATCATCATCGCCCTCGCGCGCATCGAGGAAATCGCCGCAATCGCTTTTGGCCGCAAGCCGCTGCGTCTGATCGGCAGCCCGCCGCTCGTCCCCGAGACCTATGCGCCGAAAGTTTCAATCCATATCCCGGCGTATAATGAGCCACCCGAGATGCTCAAACAGACGCTGGACGCGGTCTCACGGCTCGCCTACCCGAATTTCGAGTGTATCATCGTCATCAACAACACGCCCGATCCGGCCATGTGGCTGCCGGTCGAAGAGCACTGCCGCACGCTCGGCGACCGCTTCAAGTTCGTGCGCGACGACAACCTCGCCGGCTTCAAGGCAGGCGCATTGCGTCTTGCCCTCGCACACACCGCCGCCGATGCCGAGGTGATCGGCATTATTGACGCCGACTACGTGGTGCAGCCGGACTGGCTTAAGGATCTTGTTCCGCTGTTCAGCGATCCGTCGGTCGGACTTGTCCAGGCGCCGCAGGATCACCGCGATGGCGAGCGCAGCGTCATGCACCACGCGATGAACGGCGAATACGCCGGATTCTTTGATATCGGCATGGTTCAGCGCAACGAGTACAACGCGATCATCGTGCACGGCACGATGTGCCTGATTCGACGCCAGGCGATCGAGGCGGCCGGCGGCTGGTCGAGTGACACAATCTGCGAAGACACGGATCTTGGGCTCACTCTGCTCGAGCTCGGCTGGAAGACCCATTACACCAATCATCGTTACGGCCACGGACTGCTGCCGGACAGCTTCGAGGCCTACAAGAAGCAGCGTAACCGTTGGGCTTATGGCGGCTTCCAGATCATGAAGAAGCACTGGCGCCGGTTCCTGCCTGGCGCCAGCCAGCTCAACCGCGATCAGAGGCGCGAATTCGCGCTCGGCTGGCTCAACTGGCTCGGCGCCGAGAGCATCGGTGTCGTGGTCGCCATTCTGAATATCATCTGGGTGCCGGTCGTCGCGTTCCTCGACATTGCTGTGCCCGACCGCATTTTGACGACGCCGATCATCGTGAGCTTCATCGTTTCGGTCGTGCATTTTGCCACGCTCTACCAATTGCGCGTGCGGCCACGCATCGGCCAACTGCTCGGATCGGTCTTCGCGGCGATGTCGGTGCAGTGGACGGTTGCCCGCGCCGTCGGCTTCGGCATGATCAAGGACCGCCTGCCCTTCGTGCGCACGTCGAAAGGCGGGCTGCGCCGCACCACCGACTTCCACGCATTCTGGGAGGCGGTGCTGGCCGGATTGCTGATCCTCGGAGCGATCGTGCTGGTCTTCACGAACTATAAAGAAGTGCGCGAGATCAACATCTTCGCACTGGTGCTCGTCGTGCAAAGCCTCCCGTTCATCGCGGCCGTCGGGCTTGCGGTGATCGAGCGCACGCAGCTCAATGAGTTCGCCTATTGGCGCAGCGTCGAAGCGCGCGTCACTCGGCTGCTTCCGGTTCTGCGCCGCAACGGCGCGCTGGCGAAAGCCCCGCAGCCCGTTGTTCCGACACAGAAGCCCGGCGAACTCGTCCAGTAGGTCCGCTGCTAGGCGGGCAACGCCGTTTCGACCAGCTTCACCCAGTACGATGTGCCGAACGGGATCGCCTCGTCATTGAAATTATATGACGGGTGATGCAGCCCGGCGCTCGTGCCGTTGCCGATCCAGATAAAGGCACCGGGCCGCGCGTTGAGCATGAAAGAAAAATCCTCCGCGCCCATCATCGGCGGAAGCCCGGTATCGACTTTGTCCTGACCGGCAATCTGGCCGGCAACGGAAGCGGCGAACTCCGTTTGCTTCTCATGGTTCACAAGCACCGGATAGCCGCGCTTGTAGGTGAGCTTGGCCTTGGCGCCGTAGGCCGCCGCCGTGCTCTCCACAACCACGGGCAGGCGCTTCTCGAGGAGATCGCGGACCTCGGGCGCGAGACTGCGTGCAGTGCCGCGCAACTGAACAGTCTGGGGAATGACATTATCGGTATTGCCGGCACGAAACATGCAGATCGAAACGACTGCCGATTTGAGCGGGTCGACGTTGCGCGACACGACCGATTGAAGCGCGTTGATGATCTGCGCACCAACGAGAACCGTGTCGACGCCGAGATGCGGGCGCGCCGCGTGGGCGCCGACACCCTCGATATCGATGGTCAGCGCGTCGGCGGCCGCCATCATCGGTCCGGGACGGATGCCAAATGCGCCAACGGGCATCCCGGGGTAGTTGTGCATCCCGAAAACTTCCGCGATGCCGAAGCGGTCCATCAGCCCGTCATCGACCATGGCCTTGCCGCCTCCACCGCCTTCTTCCGCCGGCTGGAAGATGACAACGGCCGTGCCGGAGAAATTCCGGGTTTCCGCAAGATACCGGGCGGCACCGAGCAGCATGGCGGTGTGGCCGTCATGGCCGCAGGCGTGCATCTTTCCCGGAACGGTCGACTTGTACGGCAGGTCGCTCGCCTCCTCGATCGGAAGCGCGTCCATGTCGGCGCGCAGGCCGATGGTCTTGCCGGACCCGCCCTTCTTGCCGCGGATAACGCCGACCACGCCGGTGCGCCCGAGACCGGTCACGACCTCGTCGCAGCCGAACGCCTTGAGTTTCTCCGCAACGGACCCCGCCGTGCGGTGAACGTCGTACTGCAGTTCGGGGTGCATGTGCAGGTCGCGCCGCCACTCGGTAATGTCGGCATGAAGGTCGGCGACGCGGTTCACGATTGGCATGATCTCGCTCCTTGGCGGGCCCAGTGTAGCAAATCATCGGGCGCGAGCGCGAGTTCAGGAAATAAGCGGGGTTGGCCTATTGACCGGGCAGGTCGCCGCCCCTACACCGACCCCTCAATCCTGGCAAAGGGCGCGTAGCTCAGTGGTAGAGCAACTGACTTTTAATCAGTAGGTCGATGGTTCGATCCCATCCGCGCTCACCAATCGATCCGGCATTTCCAGTTAGAACAGTCAGCAATTCAACGCTGAGGAATCACGCCGGCCATATGCGGCTGGCGAAGGGCTGGTCTGCGTTCGACTAAACGAGCAGCAAACGCTGCAAACTGCGGCCGTTAGCGGCACGATTGCGGCCACACACTTAAGATTAATGGCCTGACAGGCTTGCGCCGTTGAGCAAATAACTCTAGCGAGTTCGCATCTCGTTGGAGAAATAAATGCGAATGCCTCTTCTTGCCTACTTCCTGGTCATGGGAATTATTCTTTTTACCGGTTTGGTCTTGGTGAGCGGCCAGCTTGAGTCGAAGTCGCTGCCAGTGTCTCAAAGAATCGGCGTTCCGCCGCCTTTCAAAGCACAGCCGGATGCGAATGGATCACCAGCAGGCACGGTGAATTCTGCCGTCGAATAGTTGGCGGCGCGTTTATCTGGTTTTCTTGCGAATTAGACGACTTGCCATCGGCGCGTAGTCGCAATCGCACTGCTTTCGCGTACACTCTGCGAGTGGCAATCTCGGCACGGCGTTACAAATGTATGACACACCCTTCTGCGATCTGGCTGCTTCGCAGGCCGACGCGCTAGGCGTGATGGAAACGTGGTGCAAGAGACCAAGCTTGTGCGCCCTCTTGAACGCGCGTAATGCGCGGGCAATATCCTTCGGCGCCTTGTGCATGGTTTGCCTCAAGCGCGCCAGAACTATCATTCTGGGCGGCCCTGAGGCCGCCAAATTGGAATTCACGCTAACTGTTAGTGATACGTTTTAGGATTTACGTTTGTTAAGACGGATGCATCGGGGAATCGAATTGAGATTCAATCCGCGCGCCTACCTATCGCTTGGACGGTGACTGCCCGGTGATCGCGGCCAAGGGAACCAGGTGACGCGGGACGATAACGCGCTGGTTCGCCACCAGTGCGGCGCCCTCCGGAATCTCATTGATCTGCGTGAGCGCCCAGAGAGGCACGCGGTATTTGATCGCAAGCGTCTCCAGCGTGTCGCCCGCCCGCACAACGGCCGGCATGCCGCTGTCCCACAAATCGACCGCGGCATCGGGCGGGACAACATACCGGATGGGCAGGCCCTCGCCTTCGAGCCTGGCCGGCGTCTCGGGGATCTGCAGGATCTTGGTGAGCAATTGCGTATGGATGATGTCCATCTTCTCGATATTGATATGCAGGACTCCCTTGAGCTTCGAGAGATCGAAGCTCGCAAAGTGTCCCTGATAACCTTTCTCAGGCACGACGTCGCCGCCACCAAGGACATCGCGCGCCAGGAAGATGTTCATGTAACGCTCGACGTTCATCGGCAATTTCGGCATCAGGTGAGCGGGGTCGATCGTGACGATCAGGCTGACCGGAATGTTTTCGGCTTGCAGCTTTTCTGCAAACTGCAGCGCACAGAATCCGCCCATTGAGTGCCCGATGAGAGTGATTGGCGCGGGATTCTGGCGGTACTCACGAATGGCCCGCTCCGCAACGTAGGCACAAATCGTAAATTCATTGACGTCCACCGACACGCCGGCCTCTTCGATACGTTTAGCCAGCTTATCCATCCCCCGCGAGAAGATCAGACCCAGCGCGCCACGGAACAGATAGACGCGCCCGCGCGGAAGCGCAGTTGGGGCGGAGGGCGATGCGGCTGGAGCGGTGGTCGCCGCGGGCGCCGCCTGCGCGTTGGCCGAAGCGCCTGCGGCAGGCGCCGCACAGAGGACGCAGCCGGAGATGATCACTGCGCCCACGAAGGAAACAACTTGCACCCGAGACACCCTGCGCTTTCGGTCTTGCCGGCGGCACTTAGGAACGCGAATCATCCTAAATCAAGGCACGGTCCCGGTCCCGGGCTCAATCAGGATCAGGCTGACCTGCGTTGGGCTCGATATCAATCGCAGACCATCCAGCACTGGCCGTATAAATTGCACACGCGGTGGGAATTGAGGCCGCCACATCCGGTGTAAAAAGGCTGCGGCCCCCGGTGGCGGGTGATCACGTATTTCTTGCGGCATATTCCCCGCGCGTCCCGGTAACGGTTGAAACCGCACCCGTCGGCAACCGGAATCGTCAACCCCGCCTGCTCCGTACAGATCGGCGCGAGTGGCATCGCCCTTGCAACGGTAAACGAAAAACCGGATACCACTGCGAGCACGATACAGGCGATTATTTTATTCATTGCGAAACCGACTGAATTTCGGATCGCGGGATGATAGCGGCCTACTGTGTCTTGTCCATCCAGGCGCGGCCGCCGGTCGCGCCGTAGCGCGATACTGGCTATGGTCGCCCGGACACATCATGGCCGGCACCGCCTATGACAGACTCGCTGACACTCGTACGCGCCTCGCGAAATCGTGATGGCGAATGGTCGTCGGACGACTACGACGTTTTCGAGGGAAAGCAACTGGTCGGGCGCGTCACCTTGACGCCGCAGGCGCCGGAAGGCCGGCCGTGGTTCTGGATGATCACGGCGCGCCCTGAAAGCAGTCAAAATCAAGGCTACGCTGTGAGTCGCGAGCAGGCGATGCTTGAATTCAATGCGCGGTGGCTCAATCCCGCGCGTCTTTAGCCCGATCGATTAGATGCACCGCATCAATTTGTGCGCGGTCATCATAAAATCGTCGAAAATTTGTCCGCGTGCGTGCACCTCCTGTTACGCGTCGCGCCGCAAATGCCTTTAATCACGCAAGCACCCACGGCAAAATATCGGCGCGACGTGTTTTTGTCGTAAAACCTTATCGAGCTGGCCACCACAGTTTCATCAAAGCGTCGTGCCCTTGCCACGATGCGTCTCTACAAAAGGCCATGGATCGGGGAGAAGGATCAGGAGGTCGCGACATGCAGCTCCACGAATATCGGGCGAAGCTCTCCGCCATCCGCAGTTTCGCGGCTCCCGCGCAGTGCCCGCACTGCGGGGACGTGATGGTCGCGCCGGTCTCATCTGAGTTTGTCGAAGGCGGCGAGATTCGCCACCACTGGGAATGCGAGGCGTGCGGCGGGCTGTCCAGCACCTCGATTCCTCTCACGTCTCATTGACGATTTTCATCGGAATAGATCCAGGTATAGAGTGTTTCTTCTGTGTGATGCGCTTTTTCGCGTTCCTAGGGAGGAGCCTTTATGACGACCACCTTTGTGCGGTCAGGCCTGGCCGCCCTCGCCTGCACAGTCCTGCTCTCCGCGCCGGCTCTCGCCGCCTCGATCAATCTGAAGGCCGACCTGAAGTCTTCAAATGAAGTCCCGCCGGTAGACAGCAAAGGCAGCGGCTCCGTAACCGCCACTTTTGACACCGCAAGCAAACAGCTGTCCTGGAAGGGCAGCGTGACCGGCCTGTCTGGACCGGCAACCGCCGCGCATTTCCATTCCGCCGAATCCGGAAAGAACGGCGCCGTTGTGGTGCCGATTGCCGGCGCCGACAAGGGCTCTTTCGAAGGCTCGGCAACGCTGACCGATGCCCAGGCCGAGGAATTGATGGCCGGTAAGTGGTACGTGAACATTCACACGGCCGCCAACAAGGCCGGGGAAGTTCGCGGCCAGGTCCAGAAGTAACGGCGTCTAAATCTGTCCCAATTCCGACCCGCCTGCCCCGCGCAGGCGGGTTTTGTTTTCATGCCCGGCATGCTTTGCGTCGGGCCAGTTCAGGTTTTATGGTCGGCCTCTCTTTGTGTTGGTGATTGAGGTGACCCCATGGTGCGTACGATGGCCCGTACGAATGGCTCCGCCCCCTTTCTCATTTCCGGCGGCGGCATTGGCGGCCTGATCACGGCCTACGCGCTTGCCCAAAAGGGAATTCCGGTACGCCTTTTCGAGCAATCGCCCGAGTTCCGCGAGGTCGGCGCCGGCATCCAGCTCGGGCCGAACATTTTTCGCGTGCTCGAAAAGGTTGGCCTGAAGGATGCAATCCTGGCCGACGCGCACCGTCCTCCCGCGCAGGAAATGCGCGACGCCCTCACCGGCAAGCTCATCACCAATATTCCTTTGGGCGACGCCTTCTTCAAACGGTTCGGCCAGCCCTACGCGGTGACCCATCGGGCCGACATCCACAGTGCCTTTCTCAAGGCATGTCAGGGCAGCAACCTGATCACGCTGGAGACGAGTCGCCGCGTCGACGCCTACAAAGATCACGGCGACGGCGTCAGGGTCACGCTCAACAACGGCGAAACCGTCGAAGGCCGCGCATTGATCGGCTGCGACGGCATGTGGTCGAAAATCCGCGAGGAGGTCATCGGCGACGGCAAGCCGCGCGTCTCCGGGCATATCGCCTATCGAGGCGTGCTCAAGCGCGAGGATGTGCCGAAAGATCTCTGGCGGCCCGACGTCGTGCTCTGGGCCGGCCCGCGCACGCATTTCGTGCACTACCCGCTGCGGCGCGGCGAGCTCTACAATCTCGTCGCCGTCTTCCACTCCGACCACTACGAGGAAGGATGGAACGCCGAAGGAAGCAAGGACGTGTTGTGGCAGCACTTCAAGATGCAGGTGCCGCAGGTGCTGCGTATGCTCGAGCGGATCGAGACCTGGCGCATGTGGGTCCTTTGCGACCGCGAGCCGGTGAAGAACTGGTCGAAAGGTCGCGTCACCCTGCTCGGCGATGCCGCGCACCCGATGCTGCAATATCTCGCGCAGGGGGCCTGCATGGCGACGGAGGATGCAATCGTTCTCGCCGACAAAGTCGCGGCTTCGCCCGACGATCCGGCGACAGCCTTCCAAGCCTACCAGCAGGAGCGCTATTTGCGGACCGGGCGAACGCAGATCATGGCGCGCGTCTATGGCGAGGTCTATCACGCGCGCGGCGTCGCCGCCGAGCTGCGCGAGATGGCGCTGTCGCCGCGCACGCCGGAAGAAAGCTACGAGGGTATCGCCTGGCTCTATGGCGGGCCGTAACTGTCATGGCCGGGCTTGTCCCGGCCATCCACGCCTTTCTTTGCTGAACCAAGACGTGGATGCCCGGCACAAGGCCGGGCATGACGACCGATAGGCAATGCCGAACTTATCAAGCCGCCTTCATCTGCGGATTGGACGCCGGCCGATCGAGATTGGCGTTCCAGGCGTCGTAGCCATAGAGCCAGCTGGTGTCGCCGTCGCCCTCGCGCATCCAGGTGTTGGCGCTGGATATTGCCTGGACCACCGATGTCCGCGGCTTGCGGTGTGCCTCGTAGCGCTTGAACGCGCCTTCAATATCTTCGCCATTCACCGCATCGAGGCAGCGCGCAAGAACGGCGGCATCCTCGATCGAGGTCGCCGCGCCCTGCGCCATGTAGGGCGTCATCGGATGCGCGGAGTCACCGAGCAGCACCACCCGCCCGTCGCTCCAGCGCCGCAGCGGCTCGCGCTCGAGGATCGCCCACTTGTGGCAGTCTGGACAGGCGTTGAGCACGTTGCGGACATCCCGGTGAAACCCTTCGTAGGCCGCGCGTAATTCCCTGACGTCGCCTTTGGCGGACCAGGATTCACGCGTCAGCCATTCGGCAGGCTCGGGCACGCTGGTCACGAAGTAGACTTCGCTTTTCGCCTTGCTGGTGTAGTAGATGACGATGTGGCGGTCGGCGCCCCACCATTTCGTGCGCGAAGGCCCGATGTCGAAGCCGCCCATGAGGCTGGACGGAAAGACTGCGCGATAGGCGATACGCCCTTTGTGGATCGGTGCGTCCGGTCCGACCACGATGTCGCGCACGACCGAATGGACGCCATCCGCGCCGACGACCGCATCGGCACTGGCCGTGCTGCCATCCTCGAA
>Ga0247745_1000155_pt1 | contig 9389 bp, 6 predicted proteins | sample UWRJS109311C5_FD_179938 | JGI IMG/M metagenome (GOLD analysis project Ga0247745, IMG submission 179938) | Soil microbial communities from Arlington Agricultural Research Station in Wisconsin, United States - UWRJ-S109-311C-5 | ecosystem: Environmental > Terrestrial > Soil > Agricultural land... | reverse complement strand
GCCATCCCACACCTTGCTGTAAAGGGCCGGATCTTCGACAGGTGTATAGGCGAAAACCAGTGTTGGCGGATTGACCGTTTGTGCAGGCGTATCGGCAATAAGGTCGGTGTTGCGGTCGCAGTAGGCTTTATCGAGATCGCCGCGCGGGCAATCTTGCGCGCGAGACACGTTGCCCAGTCCGGTGCCGATGAGAAGCGCCACGAAAGCGCTTGCGATCACATTGATGAGCCGTGCCATGACTGTTCCCCTGCCGTTACTGCGCTGAACCAGGTCGAGGATACGGGACCGAACCGGCGGGGCCAAGCGCTCTGAATACTTCACGGAATGCAGTCTGCATCGTATTCGTCGGCGCAAAACGGCCCTCCTTGGAAGCGATCGCCGACCGGATCGGCGGGGGTTTTCGCCTGCCCTGCCATGGCCTCAGCCCGAAAATCCTCGGAGCGGCCTCGCGGGCTGTATCCGAACCGCCTGGCATTGCTGTTGTCCCACCAACCAGCCGCGTTGTCGGACGCCCCGTAGAAGATCTCGAAATGGACATCGGGATGCTCAAGCCCGATGCGAACGAGCTGGACGAGGTCTTCCGGGCTGATCCAGATCGACAGCCTTCTTTTATCGAGCGGCTTGTCGTTGACATTGCCGATGCGGATGCATGTCACGCGCAGTCCGTGCTTGTCAGCATACAGGGCACCGAGCGCCTCGCCGAATGCCTTGCTCATGCCATACCGGCTATCGGGCCGCACCGTCACATCGACACCGATCTTCTGGTCTCGACGATAGAATCCAACCGCATGATTTGAGGACGCAAACACCACGCGCTTGACGCCGGCGCGGTACGCGGCCTCGAACAAATTGTAGCAACCCACGATATTGGATTTATGAATGGTCTCCCACGGCCCTTCGACTGAGAAGCCGCCGAGGTGAACGATGCCATCCACACCAGTGACGATTTTTTTCACCTGCACCAGATCGGCAAGGTCGGCGGCGACAAAGTCTTCGTCCTTGCCGAGATCGCCTGGCGTGCGGATGTCACTCGTGCGGATATTCGGATAGACGCCCTTCAGGAGCTTGCGCAGGCGTGTGCCGACATCGCCGGCAGCACCGGTGATCAAGATTTTCTGCATGACCGTCATTGAATCCCGTTTTCGGCGGCAAGCTTCTCATAGCGTGCGCGGCTGTTGAGCAGATGACGCTGCATCGCGGTGCGCGCCTGCGCCACCGATCCCTGCTTTATCGCGTGAAGAATTTGGGCGTGCTCTTTCTGGAAGATATCGAGCTGCTGGCGCCGCGCGGCGGGCTGAGCGTCCTTCCAGATGGTCCGGCGCGGGATAATGAACCGGCCGAGGTATTCCAGAAAGCGATTAAATTGCGGATTGCCGGTTGCTTCGGCGATCGCACGATGGAAGGCGAAGTCCTCGTCGACGCCGTTTTCGCCGCGGTCGATGGCCGCTTGAATGGCCTCAAACCGGTCTGCGATTTTCTTGACCTGCGCCGGCGATGCGCGCTCCGCGGCAAGACCCGCCGCCTCTACCTCCACACCGGTGCGCAGCTCCATGACATTAAGCACTTCACCGAACGGCGACTGTTCGTCGAAATCGACCCTGAACGGCCGACGCACTTGACTCGCGACAAAAGCGCCCACTCCCTGCCGAGTTATGACCAGCCGGTCCGCCCGCAATGCAGCAACCGCCTCGCGGATGACAGTACGGCTCACTCCGGTCGCAGCAATCATTTCCTGTTCAGTCGGCAGCCGCGCTCCTGGCGCAAGCTTTCCGCTGGTGATATCCGCCGTCAGCCGGGCGACCAGCTCGGCAGTCAGCCGACGTGGAGCATCGAGCGGCTGCAACAGGCTAAGATTTTTCGAGCTATGCTTGGACAACGGCTTGACATCTCGCCTAGACGTAAGGTCATCATATGACCTGATGAATAACACGCACCGGCGCGCCGATCAATCAGTCGCGCCCGGAACCACAGGGAGGAATGATTCATGATCAAGGCTCGCATTGCGTTCGCGACCGCCGGCGTTCTCCTCGCCGCCGCGGCTTTTGCATCTGACCCTGCCCTTGCGCAGCAGAAGCTCGTGCTCAAGGCGACCGACGTGCATCCGCTCGGCTATCCGACGGTGGAAGCGGTCGTCCAGATGGGCAAGAAGCTCGAGGCCGCAACGAATGGACGTCTGAGCATCCAGATGTATCCGTCGATGCAGCTTGGCGGTGAGAAGGAGATGATCGAGCAGGCGCAAGTCGGCGCGCTCGCTATCGCGCGCATCAGCGTCGGTCCAATGGGCCCGATCGTGCCGGAGATGAATGTGTTCAACCTGCCCTTCATGTTCCGCGACGACGCGCACAGGGAGAAAGTGATCGATGGACCGATCGGCGACGAGCTGCTCAAGAAGCTCTCGGAGTCGAAGGCGAATCTGATCGGATTGTGCTGGATGAATGCCGGCACCCGTAACGTCTACAACAGCAAGAAGCCGATCCAGACTGTCGACGATCTGAAGGGGTTGAAGATCCGAATGATGGGCAACCCCGTGTTCGTGGACACGATGAACTCCCTCGGCGGCAACGGCGTCGCGATGGGCTTTGATCAGCTCATCAATGCCATGCAGACCGGCGTCGTAGACGGCGCGGAGAACAACTACCCGAGCTACGAGAGCGGGCAACATTATCGTTATGCGAAGTACTACTCGAAGACCGGCCACCTGATGATCCCGGAGATCCTCGTCTTCTCGAAGAAAATATGGGACGAATTGTCGAAGGATGACCAGGCATTGATCCTCAAAGTCGCCAAGGAGGCGCAGCAGGAGGAGCGCAAGCTCTGGTACGACCGCGAAAAAGAATCCATCAAGAAGATGGCCGAAGCCGGCGCAGTTATGAACGAAGTTGCCGACAAGAAGCCTTTCCAGGCCGCGGTCAAGCCGGTGTGGGACAAATACGGCGCGCAGCACACAGCACTGATCCAGCGCATTCAGGACGTGAAGTGACGCTTCTGAAGTAAAGAGCCGGCCCGCGCCGACGACCGGCGTCGGGTCGGTTTCTTTTTTATCGTGAGGGGGACATGAAGGCGCACTACATCCGGCTGATGGATAAGGTCCATCAGGCATGCCTGTTCGTTGCAGGTTCATGCCTTGTAATCATCACGCTAATTATCCCTTACGGTGTCTTCTGCCGCTACGTGCTCAACAGCGCGGCGTCCTGGCCGGAGCCGCTCGCGGTCTTGCTCATGATCGTGCTGTCGTTTCTATCGGCCGTCGTCTGCTATCGCGAGTACCTGCATATCGGCGTCGGCGTTCTGCCTGCCTTCCTAAATGAACCGGCCAAGTCCTATCTCGGATGGTTCCTGGAAGTCTGCATGCTGGCGACCAACCTCTTCATGCTTTGGTGGGGCATCAAGCTGGTCCAGACGACGTGGTACCAGTCCATTCCGGAATTCCCGATCGTGTGGGTGGGCCTCGCCTACATGCCGATCCCGATCGGCGGTGCGCTCACGAGCCTGCTCGTGATCGAGCGCTTTCTTACGCGAAAGTTTTTCTCGGAGCCGGATCCCGAGACCGTCAGCCAGCTTCAGAGCGAATAGCAATCGAATCGCGCCATGGAAATCGCCATCCTCATCGGCAGTTTCACGATCGTCTGTCTACTGGGCATGCCGGTCGCCTACGCCCTCGGAATAGCCGCCATTCTCGCCGCACTCTGGGTCGGAATTCCGCTTGAAGCGGTGATGCTCAAAGTGTCGGGGGGCATGAGCGGCTTCTCGTTGCTCGCAATCCCGTTCTTCATCCTCGCCGGTGCGATCATGGCGGTTGGCGGAATGGCCGAGCGTCTGGTCAACCTTGCCAAGGTGTTCGTAGGCTTTATTCGCGGCGGCATGGCGCTCGTGAATATTCTTGCGTCCACAATGTTCGGCTGCATCTCCGGCTCATCGGTTGCCGACACGGCCGCGGTGGGCTCGGTGATGATCCCGCAGATGATCAAGAACGGCTATCCGCGCCTGTTTGCCGTGAATGTCACAATTTCCGGATCGCTTCAGCCGCTGCTCGTTCCGCCATCCCACAACATGATCATCTACTCGATCGCGGCCGGCGGAACGATATCGGTCGCGCACCTGTTCATGGGCGGGATCATTCCGGCGCTCCTGCTCGGTCTGTCCCTCATCATTCTCGTCCTCATCATCGCGCACCGGAACAACTTCCCGAAGGGAGAGGTCGTACCGCTCCGTCAGGCGCTCAAGATCGCGCTGGACGCAGTTTGGGGAATGATCACGATCGTCATCATCCTCGGCGGAATTCTATCCGGCATCTTCACGCCAACAGAGTCGGCGGCGGTCGCGGTCGTTTACGCGTTCCTCGTGACCATGTTCGTCTATCGCGACATGAAATGGAGCCAACTACCGGCCCTCATCGCACGTGTCGTGCGCACCATCGGCATGGTCATGATCATGATCGGCTTCTCGATCGCTTTCGGATACATGATGGCGATCATGCGAATTCCGGCGATGGCGACGGAGTTCTTCATCTCCATTTCGAGCGACAAGTATACGTTCCTGCTCTACATCAACATTCTTCTTTTGCTGCTCGGCACCTTCATGGATCTGGCGCCGATGCTCCTGATCTGCACACCGATCTTCCTGCCGGTGATAAAGACCTTCGGCATCGACCCCGTGCATTTCGGCATCATCATGATTCTCAATCTTGGCATCGGCCTGCTGACGCCTCCAGTCGGCCCGACCATGGTGGTCGGATGCGCCATCGGAAAAGTCTCGATGGAAGCCGTGTCGAGAAGCATTCTCGTGTTCTACATCCCGATGCTCATCGTGCTCTTTCTGGTTACCTACATTCCAGCGCTGTCGCTGTGGTTGCCGCGCGTTGTACTGGATTGATGTCGAGCGCGCGGCCCTAAACCGACGTCACCGTGTTTTGCAAAGCGAAGGGTTCGGTTCAGCGGGCGGTCGCGCGCGTTTTTGGGCGCGAGATCGAGCCAGTTGGCTCTTTGTCGGGTTTCAGCGGCACACCAACCGGGGCGTTTGGAGGCAATGGCGAGGATGCCGCATTGCGATTGTCTGGTCCCGTTCCTATCGCAGGGCCAGCTGCTGCGCCGTTCGTAATGGGCTTTGCCTCGAACTCCGCTGCTGGGCTGCCCCCCTCACCGGCCGGCGGTGCCGCGGAGGCCTCGGGATAGCGCGAACTTAGGTCGCGCAGGAATGCGTCGAGCGTATCGACGCTCGCAACTTTCTTGGCAATATCCTGGAACTCGGTGCCGCTTGCCCCGATCGGCGCGGTGACAACGTCGAAGGCACGACGATCGGCGCCATCGGAGAATTTAGCTTCGTATTTTTCGCGCAGACGTGCGACCCCAATTGATTCTTCACTCAGCGCGTAGCAAATCGCCGCACGCAGGATATCCGAGCGCTCGGTATCATTAAGCGGCGCGAATTCGCGCCAACGGTTGCCGTAAAGCAGCTCGATCTGCTCACCCGCGTCCCGCCAACGGCGCGCGGCCCACAGGATATCGGACCGCAGGCGCATCGCTTCGCGGCTGTTGATACTCGTGATCAGTTCAAGCGCCAGCTCGTGCCGCCCGAGACTTGACATGGCGCGTGCCTCAAGCAGCAACCGCTGATCGCGCAAATCGTTGGAAAGATCGGCAGCTCGGGTTTTCTGCAACGTGGCAAGCGCACGATCCGGCTTGCGATTCATAAGATAAACAACCGTCAGCCGCGTTGCGACTTGGGCCCGCGCGGCCCCTTGCAGCCGGTGATCGACCTGGTGCTGGAGCAACTCGGCCGCCTGATCGAGCAAATCGACCGAAACCAGCCGGTCCGCAAGCCTGCGGATCATCTCGTCGCCACGACGGCCGATCGGAGTAAGTTCACGAAAATCGTAGAACAGGCCAAGAGCTTCGACCGGCGGCAACGCCTCGCCTTTCCCGCCCAGGAAAAGGCTTTCAAACGTGGCCGCGGCCTCATCCTGGATCTTGCGCGTCAGATCCGAGTTGGGATGTGCAAGCAGGGCCGTGCGCATAACGTGGAAAGCGTCGCGATACCGGCTTTCTTCCGTATAGAGATGCGCAAGCAGCTTGAGGCCTTCGGTTTCCGTTTCGTCCCCGCGCCACACCGTTGTCAGTGTCTCGAGGTCATTGATGACGTCCTTGCGGCCCATTCCGCCAGTCGCAAATGTGAGCGCGATCTCCCGTAACCGCCCCTGCGCCGCCGCGCGGCGATTGCCTGATGTCGCCGCCGCACGATAACTCGAGAGCGCGTCCTCGTTGCGTCCCAGGCCCTCGTATAGCCGGCCGATCAGTACATTGATCGTGGGCTCAAGGTCCCGGGTAACGCCAACGGTCTCTATTTCGTTGACCACCCTGGTGGCGCTATTGAAATCGCGCACCTCAATGGCCGAGCGCAGCGCTTCCTTCATCGCCATGCGCTGAAGCTCGATCGGCAGCGCACCGATGGCGGCGCTGATGGTCTTGAAGATCTTCTGCGCGTCAGCCCACCTCCCCTGGCGAGCCAGCGCGATCGCACGCCAGACCGGTGCATCCTGCTGGTTTCCCACCTGCGGCCTGGCCAAAACCTTGAGCGCTTCCTCGGGCCGGTCGAGCATCACGTCGGCGACAGCCGTGAGCACGCTGCCGGTGACATCGTCCGAATGCTGGTCCGAGAGAGCCACGGCGAGGACAGCCTTGGCTTCAGGAGCCATGTCTTTCGCCAGATAGAAGCGCGCAAGATTGAGCCGGGCGTGCCGGCGTTTCGACACGGGCGCCGCGGCGGCAAGCCGGATCAGTTCGGCCTGCCGCGCGTTGAACGGCGCATCGCGGTCGTAGCCCCACAGTTGGGTGTCGAACGTGTAGGCCCGGAAATTGGTCGCGAGCGGCTGCTGGCCGAGCGCCGTCGCAGACAAGGACAGTCCCGCCGGCCGGCTGATGCTGACTTTGTCGGCTCCGAGCTCTGCGGCGATGTCGTCGGCAAGCGGTTGCACCACCACGCCGTGAGTTGACGGCAAGGCGCGCAGTTCGACGAAGTCCTGCGCCTTGAGGAAGCCCCGCGCCGGCCCAAGCGCGGTTACGATGAGCAGTCGGTCGCCGATGTCCGGATCCGTGACATCATGGATGGCGCGCGGATCGTCGAACGGAATGGCGAGGCTTGCACGATTCTTGCCGACGATGCTGCGCGCGACGGTCAGCGGCTTGGTCGATGCTGTCACCGTGTCGGCAATAGTGACGACCCATGTTGGCCCGTCAGCGACAATACTGCTCATCCTAGGTCGGGTCAGCTTGAGCCGAATGGTGGCGACCCCGTCTTTTGCCCGGTCGAACAGCACCTCACGCACGCCATTGTCGTTGTCGGCCTGAATGGCGGTCAGATCGATTTGTGCTGGTGTGTCGAAAACCAACCACAACATATCCGCGCGCTGGAAAACCGCTGCGGGCGTCGCCGCCGCGAACGGAAATTCGATGCGCGTGGTCTCGCCGGACTGCTGCACGCCAGCCACAACGACGGCATTCGGATTAGGGGGCGGGCGTTCGGCATCTGCAGTTGGAGCGCGCTGAGACGGCCTGGCCATTTCCACAGGCGGCGCAGGCGCAGGTGCCGGCGCGGCAGCATCCGCAGACCGGGCGGGCGCAGGTGAAGCCGCTGCAGGGACGCTGGCCGGGGCCGCAGGCGGTGACGGTGCGGGGGCCGCAACGGTGGCATCAGATGACGCATTGGCTTCGGCGGATGCTGGCAGCGCTTGCGCCTCCTTAAGCGCCGGATTCTCGGCAGGCTTTGGCGGCTCTTTCGCAGTCTGCAGAGCCTGCGCAGGCTTTGCCTCAGCGGGTGCAGCCGCGGCAGGCGCCGGCGGCTTCGGTTCGGGCGGCGGAGTTGCGTCTTTCGCAGGCGCCGATTGCGGGGGTGCGATCGCAGGCGAGCCTTCCGCCACGACCGGCTGCTTTGCACTGCCCTCCGTTGGCTTAGGTTTGGCCGCACCGTCGAGTCCAATGTCGACAACGATGCTACGGTCCTCGCGGAACGTCCGCACCTGCGGCGTCCCATTAAGCGTGAAGACGACGACGACAGTGTCAAAATCGACCTCGGATTCGATTGACTTCAGCGTCGGAGGCAACGAGGCCTTGGCATCGGCGAGATCCCAGGTGACCTGTTGATCAAAATTGAGCGTGACCCTCCCATCGGCACGCTCGGGCACGACATTGACGGTGCCGGGCATCGTGAAAATGTAACGAATGAACGTGGGCTGGGCCGCCACCTTGACGCGGACCGTCGGAGGCTTCTTTTGCTTGTCGGCAATTTTCTGCTGGTGCAGCTGGCTTTCGGCCTCGCGCGCGCGGCGTACAAGCTCGTCGATCACCTCCTGCGGCAGACCGGGCGTCGGGCCATTCCATTTGTCAGGCAAAAGATCAACGTAAAGGCGTTCGGCGGCGGCGATTGTGTTGACTTTCACCTTCTGCGCCGACGCAATTCGGATAGCGCCCCCATCAGGGTCACGGCGTGCAACACTTATGAACCCGGAAGCGCCCGAGCTGAGCTTCTCGACAGCCACGGCGACCGGCTTCTTGAAGGTAATGACGATAATCGCGCCCGAAACACGGACATTGGATTCGACGGCTTCATCGAAATGAAAGAGCAGCCGCACAAAGCCGCCATCGGCGATTGCCTTGACCTCGCCTTTGATCGGATCGTCCGCGCGCGCGACAAAGGGCCACGCGAAAAAAACTAGTCCCGCCAAAAATACGAACGGCGTCCACCTGCCCCGGCCAGCCGGCTGCGCGCGCTCCGGACTGCGCGCGAACAGCCGCTTAAGCCCAAATGGCAAAAACGTCATGAGCGGTTCCAGCCGGCAAGAGTACCGGTCACGACAGCCTAAGGTTGGGCGTTTAACGGGGCGTTAACCGTGGAGCCTGTCGACACGATCAGTTGGCGGTCGGCTTACCCTCAATCTTCGGCAGCTGATCAGGGCTTTGTGTTTTGGGCTGAGCACTGGCCCTGTTGGCAAGCTCGACGGTCAGCCGCTCGGCCGCGTCAGGCTGCATTTGCCCCAAGATTTCCGACATCTTTCGTGGATTCATCTGGGTGGAGACGTCAACCAGGATCTTCATGTCGAGGCGATCGAAAATCCGGGCGGCATCCTTGGACTTCATGTTCTCGTACATCGTGATGATGCTTTTGAAGCGCTCCGCCTCCACCTTGTCGCGCGTCCCCATCGCAGTGTTGACGCGGCTCTCCGTGCCCTTGAGCTCGGCAACCTTGGCCTCGAGGCGCTTCTCAGCAGCCTTGAGCAGGTTTTCGCGCATTTCGAGCTCGCGGTTGCGCGTGTCGAGCTCCTGCCGGCGGGTCTGCAGACGCTCGAGCACCGCGCGCTCTCCAGGCGAGGCAATGCGCCCTGGCTCGAGTGGGATCGA
>Ga0247745_1000145_pt1 | contig 9565 bp, 7 predicted proteins | sample UWRJS109311C5_FD_179938 | JGI IMG/M metagenome (GOLD analysis project Ga0247745, IMG submission 179938) | Soil microbial communities from Arlington Agricultural Research Station in Wisconsin, United States - UWRJ-S109-311C-5 | ecosystem: Environmental > Terrestrial > Soil > Agricultural land... | reverse complement strand
ATAGATCACCGTGATCAATGGATCGGTGAGTTCGCCTCCCAGGGCATCTCCGCGAGTTGATACGCTGGTGAGACACTCAATACTCATGACACGCTTGCTGAGGGGCAGTCTTCTACGGGCCCTCTCCTGCGACCGGGCCGGTTGTAGGGCCAGCATGCGGTTAGAACAAGTCGCCCAGCCAGGCCTGAGTATCCTCAGGATACACGCATCCAAAAGGGACACAGTGTGAACGCAAGTTGCAAAAAGCTGGGTATTGGAGGCCACGGCCGGAATCGAACCGGCGTGCACGGATTTGCAGTCCGCTGCGTCACCACTCCGCCACGTGGCCAACTTGTGAGATCAAGGCGTCGGGTCGGCCATGCCTATATAGGAGCGAAAGCCCCCCGACAATCACGTGACATTCGCATGGCGAAACTTGCGTTTTCCTGCTTGTTGCCGCAAAAGAACGCTCTTCCTGACGGCACGTCTTCAGATCGAGAACCGCGATGACCGATTTTGCAACCGCTCGCCGGCATATGGTGGACGGGCAGGTCCGCACCGCCGATGTGACCGATCTGCGCATCCTCAGCGCCATGCTCGATATACCGCGCGAGCGCTTCGTCCCGCCGGCTTCGGCGGCTATTGCTTACCTCGACCTCGATCTGCCGGTCGGCAAGAGCGGATCGCGACGGTTGCTCAAGCCGATGGTGCTCGGCAAGCTCATCCACGCTGCCAACATTGCGCCGGGCGACCGCGTTCTCGATGTCGGCTGCGCGACCGGTTACGGCGCCGCGGTACTCGCCCGTGTTGCCGGTCAGGTGATCGCGCTGGAGCAGGACGCCGACCTGGCCCGGGCCGCGCGCTCGGAACTCGCGGGGCAGCCGAACGCGACCGTTGTCAGTGGATCTCTTACCGCCGGGTGGCCGCAAAGCTCGCCCTATGACGCGATCGTGCTGGAAGGCGCGACCGAGGTGCCGCCGGAGACGTTTCTCAGTCAGATCAGGGAGGGCGGGCGGCTCGTTTGCGTTCTCGGCAGCGGCCCGGGCTCCAAAGCTATGCTCTATTGCCGTAGCGGCGACGAACTGGGAGGGCGGCCCATCTTCGATGCCACTGCCGCGGTGCTGCCTGGCTTTGCAAAGACCCCGGTTTTCGCCTTCTGATTACAGGCTTTTTCCGATCGTTGCGTAAATACGTCAGTTTCCCCCTTTTTGTAGGCGCGTGGGCTTGGGGGGTTTTAACGTTGCGTCCGGGCGCATATTGTTCGGCGTTCGATGCGTCGGCGCGAATCTGGCAGGGTACCAGTCGCGTCACGGGCTGGTTTTGGACGGGGTTTGATGGCGGGGTGGGGAGCCAGAGGCTGGGCGCGTGGGCTTGCGGCCGGTACGGTTGCATGGACCGCATGCGCGTACTTTTTGGTTCCGGCGCAGGCCGATACGCTCGAAGGCGCCCTGGTGCTGGCCTATCAGAACAATCCGTCGTTGAACGCGCAGCGCGCTGCCGTGCGCGCGATCGATGAAGGGGTGCCGCAGGCTTTGGCCGGCTACCGGCCGCGGGTCACGGCGAGCGGTTCGGTCGGCTCGCAATATTGGGACACGACGACGCGACAGTTGCCATTCGTGCCCTCGACTACGAACACTTCGCCTTACACTCACCTGTCGGGACAAATGACGCCGTATGGCGGTGGCGTCACGGTGACCCAGACGCTCTACAACGGATTTCAGACCGCCAACCGCACGCGCCAGGCCGAGGGGCAGGTGCAGTCGGCGCGCGAAAGCTTGCGCACCACCGAGCAGACGGTGCTGCTCAGCGCGGTGACCGCCTACATGAATCTCCTGCGCGACACGGCCATTCTCGACCTGCAGCGGCGCAACGTCGAAGTGCTGCAGGAGCAGTTGCGCCAGACGCGCGACCGCTTCAATGTCGGTGAAGTGACGCGCACCGACGTCGCGCAATCGGAATCGCGTCTGGCTTCCGGCCGCTCGCAGGTGCTGAGCGCGGAGGCGACCTACACTGCATCGGTCGCAACCTATCGTCAGGTGATCGGCGTCCAGCCCGGAAAGCTTGCGCCGGGCGCCCCGGTCGATCGCTTTTCGCCGAACACCTTGCCGGGTTCGGTCGACGTGGGCACGGCGACGCATCCGCAGGTCACGACGGCGCAATATAATGTCGATGTCGCCTTGCAGGCGGTGAAGGTTGCGGAAGGCGCGCTCTATCCGACGCTGTCCTTGCAGGGCAGCGCGCAGCAGAACAACGAGCAGAGTCTGCTCGGGCTCAAGAGCTTCAACGCGCTCGTGCTCGGCCAGTTGACCATCCCGATCTACCAGGGTGGCTCGGAATATGCGTTGATCCGCCAAGCGAAGGAAACGCTCGGGCAGCAGCGGCTCAATCTCGACACCTCACGCGACTCGGTACGTCAGAACATCGTGCAGTCCTGGGGTCAGCTCGAGGCGGCGAAAGCCAATATCGAGGCGACACAGGCGCAGGTGCAGGCGTCGGAAATCGCGCTCAACGGCGTACGTGAGGAGGCGCGCGTCGGCCAGCGCACCACGCTCGACGTCCTCAACGCGCAGCAGGAGTTGGTCAACGCACGTGTGGCACTGGTCAGCGCCCAGCGTGACCGGGTGGTTGCGTCCTATACGTTGCTCGCGTCGGTCGGGCGGCTCTCGCCGCAAATCCTGGCATTGCGGGTGCCGACCTATGATGCCGCCGTGCACTATCATCAGGTACGCGACAGCTGGGCCGGCGTGCGCACGCCCGACGGACGTTAAAGGCGAATCAAAGTTGCACCGGCCGGGCACGTTCGTGTCCACAACTCATTGCATGGACGCGACATTCCATCTGCCAAATCGGCGTCACTCTAGCGTATAAATGGTATGCGGTAGCGATTCGCGCGGCTGATGGCTGTGCTTTTTGCTGCGCGGAACGCGGGGAGCGTGTCAGGATTTTTAGGGGATGACGCAAACTGCGAAGGCCCAGGAGCCATCGATGGAGGAAATCCTTGCCTCCATCCGACGGATCATTGCCGACGACGACGCCAAGCCTGCCAAAGGACCAACGGGGGCGCCGGAACCCACGCCGTCGGCCAAACAGACGGCCGCGCCGGCGACACCACCGCCAGCGCCGCCCGCCAAACCGGCCGCTTTGCCGACGCCCAAGCCGGTCGCCAACAGCCAGGATGATATCGACGCCATGCTCGCGGAACTCGATGGACCGCCGAAGGCGACGCCGAAACCGGCCGCATCGCAGTCTGCCGCGCCCGATGTGTTTGATCTGACCGAGGCGATGACGTCGCAGGCGACGCCGGCGCCCGGCCCGGCACCGAGCTTCCGCACCATCGACGCCAATCCTGATGTCGTGTTTGCGAATAAGCCCGAACCGGCACCCGCGGCGTCCGATCGCGCATTGATCTCGAGCGAAACGGTGAAGGCGGTCGACAGTGCGTTCAACACGCTCGCCCACACGGTGATCGGACAGAACGCGCGCACGCTCGAGGATCTGGTGCGCGAAATGCTGCGTCCGATGCTCAAGTCGTGGCTCGATGACAATCTGCCGGGAATGGTCGAGCGCATCGTGCGCGCCGAGATCGAACGCGTCTCGCGCGGAAGGCCGTAGAACACATATTCCGCTCACCCCCGCGAAAGCGGGTGTCCAGGCAAAATTCCCAGACCACACATTGCGCCTTGGATTCCCGCTTTCGCGGGAATGAGCGGAGGCTGTCTCAATGTCTGTGGCCGAACTTATAATCCCGCTGCCCGTCTGCGCCTCAGCACGTGCGCAAACCACAGTCCGAGCGCGAGCAAGCCAGCGCCGGACATTACGAATATCGGAACTGCGCTGAAACGGTCGAAGATCGGCGCGTTGATCGCGACACCGAGCGTCTGACCAAAATAGAGTGCGGCCGAAAAAATCCCCACCGCGGTGGCGCGCGCTTCCGGCGTCATCTGCGTGGCGTTGGTCTGCAGCGTGTTGTGCAGCATGTAATAACCGAGCCCGATGCCGGTGATGGCGAAGGGCGCGAAGTAGGCATGCGGCGCAAACGCGATCGTCGCGTAGGCGAGTGCGAGCATTGCGCCACCTCCGGTGACGAGGCCGATCTGCCCGAGCCGCTCGACCAGCCGTCGTACCGACAGGCTGTAGATCAGGCCACCGATCGCGAAGGCGCCGACGAAAAGACCGACAACTGCAAAATTCACGCCGAAGCGCAGGTGCAGGTCGGCGCCGACATAGGCAAAGCCCCCGAACATGAACAGGCTTTCGATGAAGGCCATGACAATGATGGCGCGTGCCCAGGGTGAGCGCAGCACGGTGAGATTGTCGACAACGAAACCGCGCGAGCGGGTGGCGGTGGCGTGACCGGCGCGCGTGATCGGATTGCGCAGAAATTCGATCACGAGTGCGATAGTGGCGAGCGCAAACAGCGCGGCGAGGAAAAAGAATACGCGCCGCCAGCCGAACAAATCGCCAAGCACGCCGCCGGCGGCCTGGCCGAACAGCTGGCCGAGGATCTGGCCCGACAAAAAGGTGCCGAGCACCTGTTGCCGGCGCTCGTAGGGAATGACATCGCCGAGGAAGGCGAAGGCGAGCGGGATGATCCAGCCGGCCGCGAGCCCGCAGGCGAGGCGCGCGACGACTAGCATCGGCAGCGAGGTCGCCAGGCCGCAGAGCAGCACCAGCACGGTGGCGGCGGCGCAAGCCGCGATGATGCAGGGATATTTGCCGAAGCGGTCGCCGACCGGGCCGATGACAAGCTGGACCGAGCCGTGCGCGAGGGCGTAGGCGGTGACGACGATCGAAGCCGCGCCGACGCTCACGCCCATGTCGGTCGAGATCTGCGGCAACAGCGAATCGGAAACCCGCACCATCGACTGGCTGGCGAATGATGCGACCGCCAAAAGCGTGATGGCGGAGGTGGCGCTGCCGCCTGAAGCGGTTGACGAGGTGGTCAAAGTTGACTCCGGCGGGTCCGGCGGGCTTTCTACCGCGCGAGCGATTTCAAGCAAACCAAATGACGATCGATAAGACCTACCAGCCCTCCGACGTCGAGGGCCGTATCTACCGGACTTGGGAAGAGGCGGGCGCCTTCCGCGCCGGCCGGCCCGAGCGCGCTGCTGCTGCGCCTTACTCTATCGTGATCCCGCCGCCCAACGTCACCGGCTCGCTGCATATGGGCCATGCGCTCAACAACACGCTGCAGGACATTTTGTGCCGGTTCGAGCGCATGCGCGGCAGGGACGTGCTCTGGCAGCCGGGCACCGACCATGCCGGCATCGCGACCCAGATGGTGGTCGAGCGTCAGCTCATGGAGCGCCAAGAACCTGGCCGCCGCGAAATGGGGCGGGAGAAGTTCCTCAAGCGCGTCTGGGAGTGGAAGGCAGAGTCGGGCGGCACCATCGTCAACCAGCTCAAGCGGCTCGGCGCCTCCTGCGACTGGTCGCGCGAGCGCTTCACGATGGACGAGGGCCTGTCGCGTGCCGTTCTTAAAGTTTTTGTAGAACTTCATCGCGCCGGGCTCATCTACAAGGACAAGCGGCTGGTCAACTGGGACCCGAAGCTGCTGACCGCGATCTCCGACCTTGAAGTGATCCAGGTCGAGACCAAGGGCCACCTCTGGTACTTGCGCTATCCACTGGAAGGCAGAACGTTCAAGGCGGAGGATCCGTCGACCTACATCGTTGTCGCCACGACCCGGCCGGAAACGATGTTGGGCGACACCGCCGTTGCGGTGAACCCGGAGGACGATCGCTACAAGGCGCTGATCGGGACCAACGCAATCCTGCCTTTGGTTGGGCGTAAGATTCCGATTGTCGGCGACGAGATTTCCGATCCGGAGAAGGGTTCGGGTGCCGTGAAGATCACGCCGGCGCACGACTTCGGCGATTTCGAGGTCGGCAGGCGGCATAACCTGCCGCAGATCAACATCTTCAGCGTCGAGGCTAAGCTTCAACTGAAAGACAATGCGGATTTCGTTGCAGGCGTGCTGAAGTCGGCGGACCTCGATGCGACGCTGGCGATGCACGGCGCGGACCGTTTTGCCGCGCGCAAGGCGATCGTCGCGCGTCTGGAGGAGATGGGGCTGGTCGAGAAAATCGAACCGAACACACATGTCGTGCCGCACGGCGACCGCTCCAATGTCGTGATCGAGCCGTATCTCACTGACCAGTGGTACGTGAACGCCAAGGAACTCGCGAAGCCGGCGATCGCGGCCGTGCGCAACGGCAAGACCACGTTCATCCCGAAGAACTGGGAGAAGACGTATTTCGACTGGATGGAAAACATCCAGCCCTGGTGCATCTCGCGCCAGCTCTGGTGGGGCCACCAGATTCCGGCCTGGTACGGGCCGGACGGCAAGGTCTTCGTCGCGCTGACGGAAGCCGAAGCGCAGGCGGAGGCCGACAAGCATTACGGAAAGAAGACAACACTTACGCGCGACGAAGACGTCCTCGACACATGGTTCTCTTCGGCGCTGTGGCCGTTCTCCACGCTCGGCTGGCCCAACAACACAGACGCGCTGAAGCGCTACTACCCGACGTCGACCCTGGTGACCGGCTTTGACATCATCTTCTTTTGGGTCGCGCGCATGATGATGATGGGTCTCCATTTCATGAAAGAGATCCCGTTCCACGATGTCTACATCCACGCGCTGGTGCGCGATGCCTCCGGTGCCAAAATGTCGAAGTCGAAAGGCAACGTCATCGACCCGCTGGCGCTGATCGACGAATACGGCGCCGACGCCTTGCGCTTCACGCTGGCCGCCATGGCGGCGATGGGACGCGACATCAAGCTCTCGACGCAACGCGTTGAAGGCTATCGGAATTTCGCGACCAAGCTGTGGAACGCCGCGCGCTTTGCCGAGATGAACGGCTGTGCCACGGTCGCGACATTCGATCCGAAGTCGGCGAAGGAAACGCTCAACCGCTGGATCGCGCATGAAACCGCGAAGGCTGTCGCCGAGGTGACGGAAGCGATCGAGGCCTATCGTTTCAACGATGCCGCCGCTGCGGTCTACCGCTTCGTCTGGAACATCTATTGCGATTGGTATCTGGAGCTCGCGAAGCCGCTGCTGACCGGGCCGGACGGCGCAAGCAAAAGCGAGACCCAGGCGATGGTCGCCTGGGCGCGCGACGAGATCCTCAAGCTGCTGCACCCGTTCATGCCCTTCGTCACCGAGGAGTTATGGGCGGTGACCGGCAAGCATGACGCGCTGCTGGCGTTCGACAAATGGCCAAGCCTGCAAGGTCTCGCCGACGACAAGGCCGAAGCCGAAATCGGCTGGGTGATCGACCTCGTCACCGCCATCCGTTCGGTACGCGCCGAGATGAACATCACGGCGGCGATCCCGGTGGTGCTTACCGGCGCCTCCGCCGAGAGCAAGGCTCGTGCCGAGCGCTGGGCCGAATTCATCAAGCGACTGGCGCGCGTGTCCGACATTTCATCGGCGGCTACCGCGCCGAAAGGCTCGGTGCAGCTCGTGGTGCGCGGAGAAGTGGCGGCGTTGCCCCTCAAGGGCGTCATCGATCTTGCCGCCGAGCGCGCGCGGCTCGCCAAGGAAATGCAGAAGGCCGACGCCGACATCGCGCGCGTCGATGCTAAACTCAACAATCCGAACTTCATGGCGCGCGCGCCGGAAGAGGTGGTCGAAGAGGAACAGGAAAAGCGCGAGGAGGCGCTCGCGCGCAAGACCAAGATCGCCGAGGCGCTCGACCGGTTGAAGGACGCGGGCTGAGTGAGGGCGATCCGCGAAATTGAAGCAGGCTTTAACGTCGCTCATTCCCGCGTAAGCGGGAATCCAGGGCCGCTGGTTCTGCCTCTGTTGCCCCTGGACCCCCGCTTTCGCGGGGGTGAGCGGTAGAATGATCGCATGAAAATATTTCTTGCCGGAGCGGGTGGCGCCATCGGCCGCCGGCTGACACCATTGCTGCGTGGAGCCGGACATACGGTTGTTGGCACCACGCGATCGAAGGACAAGGCCGCCGCGATCGCTGAACTCGGCGCGGAGCCGGTGGTGGTCGATGTGTTCGATACAGAAGCGCTCGCGCGCGCGGTGAAAGCAGCCGCACCGCAGGTTCTGATGCATCAGCTGACAGATCTTCCTTTCGCGCCCGGGACGTCGCGCTACGACGAGGCCCTTGAGCGGAATGCGCGGCTGCGCATCGAGGGCACGCGTAGCCTGGCGGATGCCGCGAAAGCGGCCGGCGTGCGGCGCATGATCACGCAGAGCATTGCTTTCGTCTATGCGCCGCGCGACGGCACGCGCGTCGAAGCCGATCCGCTCGATGTGACGGAACCGGCGCCCGCAAGCGCACGGTCGATGGTGTGGTCGCGCTCGAGCAGGCGACGCTCGAACTGCCGGAGGGCATCGTGCTGCGCTACGGTTATCTCTACGGCCCCGGCACCTGGTATCCGAACGAGAGACGGGCGAAACCCGCATTGCAGGTCGATGCGGCGGCGCAGGCTGCCTTGCTGGCAGTGAGCAAGGGGATGCCCGGCATTTACAACATTGCGGAAGACGACGGCGCGACCTCGAGCGAGAAAGCCAAGCGCGATCTCGGCTTCGATGCGGGGTTCAGGATTTGAATTTTCCGTCATGGCCGGGCTTGTCCCGGCCATCCACGTCTTGTGGTCCGAAGTAAGACGTGGATGCGCGGGTCAAGCCCGCGCATGACGCCGAAATTCGTGCTGTGCGTCTCACTTACTTAAATGGCCTGCTCAGGAACGGCGAGCCCTTCAGGCCATAGCGCCACGGCTTTTCCGCGGCCTTGGTAATCCCAATCCGCACGCCGGTCGCAATCTCGGGTCTGCTGGTGCGCGCGCGCAATTCGAACGGCGCGCGGTCGAGCGCCAGGCCGTTTTGTTTTCGCGTGACGCCTAACGCTTCACATAATTTCCCGGGCCCTGAGCACAAAGCGCGTTCATCATGCAGGCCGCGCCGGCGCCGCATCGCGCCCAGACCTTGCGTCGGTGCAAGCGCGCGGATCAGCACGGCGCTTGCGCTGCCGTCTTCCTCGCAGACGAAGTTGAGGCACCAGTGGATGCCGTAGGAGCGGTAGACATAGACGTAGCCCGGCGGCCCGAACATCACCGCGTTGCGCTCGGTACGGCCGGTATAGGAATGCGCGGCCGGATCGGTGTGGTGATAGGCCTCGACTTCCACAATCGTGCCGCCGGCGCCGTTGAACAGCAGCGTCGCGCCAATGAGCTCCGGCGCGACCTCGTGCACGGAGCGGTCGAAGAATGAGCGGCGCAGGCGAGGGGGCGCGGGCATGAGGCAAATTACACAGCGGCCGTGCCGGCGTGCTCGCATAAGCGCAAACTTTTGCACAGGGTCTTCTTGACTTTATTCCTATAGGATATTATTCACAGAATATCCCGCCCCGTTGCCGAGGGGTGTCTGTCAGCGTCTCCAGACGCGGAGCGGGAAGCAGTGGCCGGGAGCATGACCTTGCATCGGAGATGCGGTGCGGGGCCCGGCGGTCCAAGCCGCGCCTCTTCTGGCGTGCCCGATCCGCACGCCGGGGGCCGTGACGGCCGGTAGGCGGACAGTGCTCCCGTCACAGGAGTGCCGCCGAATGCCTGGGCCCAAAGACGG
>Ga0247745_1000142_pt1 | contig 9599 bp, 8 predicted proteins | sample UWRJS109311C5_FD_179938 | JGI IMG/M metagenome (GOLD analysis project Ga0247745, IMG submission 179938) | Soil microbial communities from Arlington Agricultural Research Station in Wisconsin, United States - UWRJ-S109-311C-5 | ecosystem: Environmental > Terrestrial > Soil > Agricultural land... | reverse complement strand
TTATGCACATATACGAAGTGCAGTGCGCGAAGTTACGTCATGGAATTTCCCTGCACAGGTTGTTGGATTCTATGTCAATGAAAAACAACAGATAGAGGAAGTAAAATGAATTATGCGAAAATTCTATATATTAAATCGTCTTTAAATAAATAAAAATGATGCAGCATTTTTCAAATTGCATGGATTCATATCTGCTTGGTCCCATGCAATAGATGGGTTCTATAATATGTTACTATTAATATTAGGTAATCATAATATCAATTGGATTAAATTATCATATGAATTCTTTTCTGCGCTTGATGTAAATGGCTCAATACTTTTCAATGTCGCTACTCAATAATATCAATATGTTACTAATATGGCAAAGATACATCGGGTTCGGTGGGAACAGAGTGGAATTTCACACTAGTTCAATTAGAACATTCATAGAGATTTGGATTCGGTGGAACTGATAACGATAGCATTCTAATTTGAGAACCCTGTATGTTCAGAGATGTTGCAATCCTATTGTGGTGTGACATTAGAGAAGTGATTACTAAAAATTAAGATAACAGTGTTTGCTTTGGATTTGTAGTTAAAAAAAAGTAAGAAATAATAAATAATATTATTTCAAGGCGTCAACTATTTTTCTAGTTTCATCAAGGTTGAATGCTTTTAGAGTCGTAACACGCACGTTACCTAGCGCACCAGTAGCAAGTGATACCGACATTGCGATTTCATCAGAAGGTAATTCTGCGGTGACCACTATGTCGTATTTTCCAAATGTGTAGAATATCGCGGTTAACTTACCACCTTTCTTCTCAAGATACTTTCTAAAAGATTCAGCACGTTTAATCGTGTCCTTTACACTTTTAATCCCCGTATCTGTCCATCTCAGAAGTAAAACGTATTGTCCCATTTTCCTTATTAGATTTTGGAGTATTTATGAATGTCTATTTCATGAATATTGCTATATCGTATACCCTAAATTTGTACGTCGTCCGCATCAATCTTTATATTATTGCAAGAAGCCATTATTATGTTACTCATTATAGTATCAAATAATTCTGGTTCGGTGGGATGCAATACACTAGTGTATGTAATCCATTTAGGATTTGAGCTCATTTGGTATTATTTCATAGCCTTGAATATTCTAAAGACTACTTGCTTTAATAGTAGTTGATATCATGTATGAATCAATTAGCAAAAATTGTACCCAAAAAAATCAAGGGAAGTATTATCCGTCATCTTCTTGTTTGTGTTGATTATCCCCACTTCTATAATAGCAACTAATACGCCACTTGTTTATGGTCAAACAAATCAAAGTATAACGAAAAATGAAGGCTTACTGAATATACAAGATATCCCAGCAAAGAAGGTTCACGTAGGAGATATTGACATCGCATACAAGATGCTAGGTAAAGGTGACCCGATTTTACTTTTCAATGGCGCTTCTGATGGTATGGATGCCTGGGACCCATCCTTTCTAGAAGGACTTTCTTCAAATCACATGGTAATTGCTTTTGATACTCGTGGTATTGGAAATACAACAACTGGTTCCAAACCATACACTTATCAGCAACTAGCAAACGATAGTGCTAGTTTGCTTGATGCTCTGAAAATACCAAAAGCAGATGTTATGGGATATTCACTTGGATCATATATAGCCGAACAGCTTGCAATCATGTTTCCAGATAAGGTAAACAGTCTTTTACTTGTTGGTTCATCATGCGGAGGAAAAGATCATACACCTAAACCACCTGAGTTTATAAAATTGCAATCCGATATTGTAAACAAATCTCTAAATAATGTTTCTATTTCTCACGAGGAGATGAAAGAGCTTGTATCTGCTTCATTAGGATCTGGATGGATAAGACTGCATCCTGAATCTCTTGACATTCCAGCAAACATTACAACATTACAACAATTGAAGCCTGGTTTGCCCCCTGAAATAGCGAATAATCAGAATAACGTAGGAAAGCATTGGGAGGACAATCCAAACTGGAGTGGTGCTTGTGATGAGCTTGCGAAATTGGCTAAACCCACTTTGGTCATAACTGGAACAGATGATAATATGTACCAGCCGCATGTTAATTCTTTAAAAATTGTAGAAAAGATCCCTGGAGCGTGGCTCGTACAGATAGAAGATGCTGGTCATGCAGTAATGGATCAATATCCGGAAGAGATCGCTAAGATATTAAATACATTTCTATCGACGACGTCAATTACACCTAGCTAACATAGCATTATGCTGAAGTCGTAACAGTATATCATCATCAATCCCTAGATGAATATTTGGAGTCATTAAAAAGGTATTAAAAATGGTATCATTTAACGTCTAGTCTGACCAAAAATCAATATCTATAAATTTTATGGATTATTGAATATTATATTATAAATTTTATTCGGGTTCGGTGGGATTCGGAACGATAGTAGTTCAATAAATGAACTGATCTAAATCATAGCAATATCTTAGCTTTAAACATTACTAAGTTATTGTGACTTGATAAGATCTGTCAGCCCCTTTATTTTCCCTTGCTCTATTGAAACCAGATTTGCTTTGTCTAGTTTGTTTAATGACTTAAGTTTATCCAAGTACAAGTTAATATCAGAGAATTCGTCTGGGCTGCTACTGGCAATAGCATCACCGTCATTTTTACTTATGAAGGTTATTCCACTACTTGTCTTTTCTATCAAATTGTTGGTTATATTGTTTGTGATGTCATGTTTGATGACTATTCCGGACGCTGAATCACTTATATCATTATTATCTATAGTATTCTTCGACGTATTAGATAGATAAATTCCCACTTTGCAGTTTGAAAGAGTGTTATTGTAAACTTGATTAAAATTCGATTCCCTATTGAAAGATATACAGCGTTCATTGTTATGTACATCGTTGTTTCTAGCTATTGAATTAGTAGTATTTATACTAAAGGCGATACCCCGTCCCACTCCCCCGTTTCTATAAACTTCATTGCCTTCTATTAGCAGGTTGTAACAATGTTTTGAGCAGATTATTCCGGACGCATTGTTATCATAGACTTCATTGTTTCTAATTATCATATCATGGCTACCTGTATGCGGATCAATTCCATACAAATAATTATCGTGGAATTCATTACTTTCAATTACCGTATTACCCATACCCTTAGAATAGTAACCCTTTAGAAGATGATGAATGTTATTATTTTTTATGATAGAACCTTCCCCCCCGTAGTAACTTAGACCCGAGCATCTGCTGCATGAATATCCTAAGTACGCGATTTCAGAATTTGTGATGTCTGTAGTTCCGGTTGCATCTTTGGATATTCTAATAAATGCTCTTGGCTCTGCAGTGTCATAATCTGATTTTGTATGCTCCTCTCCGGGTCTCTTACCGAATTCAAATCCAATAACGTCTTTTGTTTCAGGATCCCATGACGTAATCTTGACAGAATCTATCTTCAATGAACCGTGAACATGGATTCCGTTTGGATTATCTCCATTATTTTTACTTACAACTATTGGAGATTTTCTATCACTATAATCATAATTGGTCTCATCGCCAGAGTAAGCAGCGACGCGTAAAATTCCTCCCTCGGCTCCGACAGGTGCCACGCCTTTTGTCTCGTTTAATTGTTGAATCTTCTGCGTAGTTGGAGTAGGGACTATCTTCAGCCAAGTAGTATCCTTCGAATCAATAATCAAGCCACCTTCCTTTTCAATCACAATACCGGCGCGTAGTATCCATACATTCCCATTATGTTGATTGACCAACTCATCGTCAGTATTTTCTTTGGCTAATATACCTGAATAACCGACGTTGTCATAAATATCAGTCAAATGAATATCATTGCAGCGAACTTTGATTAATTTTTGTGTTGAATTATATTCCACGCATTTATCTTTTTGTAATAATTCTTCAGCACCCAACTTGTTCAGATTAAGAGATATTGTAGAGATGCCTATAGCACTTATAATTAATGAGAGAATAAAATACGATTTTATTTTTACGAAACATAGTCCTAGGTGCATGGGCTACATGGATTCGATGAGATTGTTTATATGCAATATGTAAGAACTTACCCGAAGACTTTTGCATCAAGGATTTTAGTGGCGCTATAGAGGTTTAACAAAATATGTGAGTGGTAATAATTCTTACAAGTAAACTAAGGTAAGTCATATTCTTATATTTACTTTCACAGAAATGATTTGCTTCAAAAATTCGAGAAAAAGAATCCCGGTGGGACATTATCAATCGATCTGGCTTCCTCGCCATTTAATCCCACCGGCAAGAAATTTTGTAGTTCCTTCCTTAACAGTCACTTTGGATCTTGAATTAAGAATTTGATTAACTTATTTAGAGAATAATTTTCTGAATTTTATTGCATTAGGTTTTAATTGATTATTTTAATTACAGTATTGTTGATTTTACAATTCGTTGCGACTACATTAACAATCATCGTTATGGGTTTAGTCGTAACCGCTATTGCGTATGTGCCTTAGAAAATTTTTTATTACCTTTTTACATATTGAATTTTCCTCAGGTCTCAATGAATCCCAAAGATTTCTCATGAGCCAACTGTCTGAACTGATTGATTCTCCTGACTTTTTTCTGAACTCCATCCAAGATTCCAACGCGCTGAATGCTTCAGGACTAATGAATGTAAAATATTCGTCAGCCTCGCCTGCGTATATTGTCATTTTTGCCGCTACAAGGTAATCGTCCTTCTTTATCGGAACAACATTTCCCCATTTAAGGTAGTCCCAAGCGCTAACCCTAATACCTGAAGAGACCATAGTGTATACAATCGCTTTGATCCTTCTGTCAGGATACTCACATATTTTTCTAATTTCTTCGATGGTCGGTGCCCTATCATCAGCGTATCTCTTAACCCTAGGCAGTCCTCTTGCGATCTTCTTCCAGGGAATCATGACATCTGTAATTTCGCAAAATGTCTTGACGACCTTTACACAATTGAGTAACGTACCTGCTGTAATTTCTTTCCTTTCTATCATTTCTTTCTGTGATAACGTATATTTTAGAATGCAGTTAAAAGCCCAACTTGGATCTTGTTGTCCCATCTCGACAAATAAATTGCATCTATCCTCAAAAGTGGATCCGCTTATGGGAATGGCATCAAAAAATAACCTTAATCTTCTAAAATATGTTTCTTTAGTAGAAGGTGATCTTATAGAATATGAAAATATGACATATGGACTTGCATCCATTATTTGTTGTTCTTCTAATTGGTTCAATTCTTGTATTCATACCCGACGATTCCACTTAGAGAACTACTAGAGGTTCGGGTTCGGTGGGATTCGGACAGTCCATGTAATCGGGTTCTGTTACAAGGTATTTAATTTTTCCAAATGCTTTCGTAGCGATATAGCGTGTAGATAATATAAAATTCTTGCCGTCTATGTTCTGACGCAAAATCCTAACTATTAGATGAGATTAGAAAGAAACCCAAGTTTCATAATAAGAACTTATGTGGTAAAAGTACAGATTTGAAGCCTTTTTTATGTCCTACTTACTTTATGAGTTTTGTGTGGATACTTTACTGATCTGATCGGATGTGTTGACCTATGCGGTTGATAGGCATCTCTGGTATAGTATTTTTCACATTGGTCACAATAGATAAAACGTTTTGAACACGCTTGTGTCAATACACACTTTACTAGTCTAGAAATACGCCTGACAAAAAATAAAAAAGAAGTTAAGTTACCTTCCACTCGTCACTTCATTGCTAACTTCATCGCCATGTCCCGTTGCTGCCCCTGGAACTAATTCTGGGTCTCCAATAGCCTGCCTAGAAACATCATCGCCATGTCCCTTTGGCGACTCTGGAAGACCGTCGCCTGGATTCCAAACTGCAAATGCTAATTGTTGAAGGGTTGGTGCACCTACAGTGCCTATCAATGCTACGGTCGCCAATGCTGCCACAATTAGGTAAAGTGAATTCATTACATGCGTTATGAATACATTCCTAATAAGTAAATCTATCAGAAAGTGAGTATATCAAAGCCCGATTGTCTGTTCTTTCTAGGTGAACAAGGCAAATGCTTTGCAAACTTAGGTAGGAGATTTAACCATATCTACTAGAATTACTGGACCGTTACACTCAACAATTTATTATTATGTTACTAATGATAGTAAAGATACATCGGGTTCGGTGGGAACCATGTAGAATTTCACACTAGTCCAAATATGGAAGCATTAGGTGCGATTGTGGTTGTTTCGATATAAACACTAAGTCATTATGAGATGCTTTTCAATCACTTATGGTAGAGTGACTTAACGCTTTTTACCCCTGAGTGATTCCGATAAAGACGATATTTAATAAGTTAGCACTAGGAGCACAAGTTAGCATTAGTTTAAATACATTAATGACGTCGATACCGTTATGGAACTACAAAAAATAGATAATACACCAAAAATGCTGATAGTATACTGCACACTTGCGGGATTGATATCAGCTCTGATAATTTCGGGACTGGTAGAAGTCATAGACTTTGCATCGGGTACACCAAGCGGAACTTTTTTTGCCGTGATAGGATTATCACTAGGATTTAACGATCCCGCCTCGGCTCAATACGTTGGATATGGATTACATGTATTGACTGGTACTGTAGCGGGTAACATATTTGGACAAATGGCACTATTCTGGCGAAAACTTATTCCATACAACATGAAAAGGGGAGTATCTTTAGGGTTAATGCTCGGGATATCTTTATGGGCGGTATTGTTCGTTCCGTTAGCTACATTTGGAATTCAGCCTAAATTAGATACGTTCATGATCACAGAAGCCAATACCTATGCGCACTCCATAGCAAATCACTTTGCTGGACTGTATTATTTCGTATTGGGAGCATCATTACTATTCCATCTAGTCTATGGCGCTGTCTTTGGTTTACTGGCAGGAAGAATGACAGGAGTAAAGCTCACAATGCGAAAGCTTATAGATGCCAGAATTGAGGGGAATTAGTCGATTCTCCCACTTTAAATCGAAATAACGAGCGCAAAATGACTTCGTTGAAACTGCTAATAAAAGAGATGGACTCAAATAACTTGGGAGCGAATAAACCTGATATGGGTACTCATAACAGTATCGATACAAACAAGCAAAAGAAGATTAGGATCCTAGTCTCTGGGGCTAGTGGATTTATTGGTCGCAGACTTGTTAAAAGGTTGCTGCTCTCATCTAACACAACCAACTGGAGTATAAGATGTATGACAAGAAAAGCACATTCACTTTCAAGCTATTTTCAAAATGACAGAGACAATTTGGAATTTGTGCAAGTAGATGTTCAAAACTATCCTGAATTAGTAAAGGCATTAACTGGTGTTGATATTGCATTTTATCTTATACACTCGATGGAAGGATCATCAAAGGAATGGAAAAAATTCGAGGAGCGTGATAGAGTTGCTGCAGAAAATTTTGCTCGAGCAGTGAATGAAACCGGAGTATCGAGAGTTATTTATCTTGGGGGCTTAACGTATGCACCCGAGCAAGAATTATCCAAACATATGCGAAGTAGAACACAGGTAGGTGAAATTCTAAAAAAATCTAATGCTGCTGTTACAATATTTAGAGCCGCTGTCATTTTGGGACAAGGAGGCGGATCTTTTCAAATGTTACAATATCTTGTAGAAAGGTTACCTTTGATGGTATGTCCAAAATGGGTATTGACCAAATGTCAACCCATTGCGGTTGATGACGTAGTTGAATATCTGGTCAGATCTATAGAAACGAATGGAACAAAGTCCAAAACTTTCGATATCGGTGGACCGGAGATCCTCTCTTACTTGGATATGATGCGACGATATAGTAATACTCTCAAAAAATCGATTAAAATAATTATCATTCCATTCTTAACACCAAGACTTTCTTCTTACTGGGTTGATCTCATAACACCTGTGAAAGCATCGCTTGCACGACCCCTTATCGACAGTCTCAGACATGAGGCAATAGTAAAAGACAATTCTATTGCAGACATCATACCACTTCGTTTAAAGAACTTTGAAAACTCAATTAAAATAGCAAGGAATGAGCAAACTGAAAATGAGAGAATAATCAAAAAAGAGCGAACATCTTCATGTTGGAATAAACGAATATTATTAGCCTCTACTATCGCCCTAGCAATTATAGGATCTACGTACTACTTTTTGGATGCTAGAATAGAAATCTTTCAGCCCATTTGGGTGGTATTGACAGGCCTTTGGTACCTTGGTATAGCTTTTTCAATATTCTTTATACATAAAGGTGCTAGACTAGGGTCGATAATAGCTGGGATTATTGGATGGAGTACATTGACATTTTGGCTCCTTGATAATTTCTATCTAATATTTGGGACATCAATTCTTGCATCACCGCCAGGATATGTCATGACAATTCGAAATTGCATAGGAGCAGCAATAGCGGGTTTGGTTGTTGCCTCATCCCATAATTTGTTTCACAAAATACGAATTCACTGTCTTTAATAGGTCGTAAAAATGTTAAACATGGAACAGTCATTAGCTTGCGAACACCGACAAATTCACTTAAATCGATTAGCTATTGCGTTCTTTGTTAGGGTATCAAGTGTATTAGATTGGTATTTATCAGAGATAAAAAAGTAAAAGGACATTCATATGCTTATCTTGTAAGGAACGTATGGGATAGCAAGAATGGAAGAGTAAGGCAGAACATCGTTAAATATTTGGGTAGATCTTCTAAAGTAGCACTTGAAGATATCCCGAAAGAGTTTCAAAGAGACCCAAACGTAGTTACGTTTATTGCCTGTCATTCTTCAGACGCAGAAAAAATGGAATTTACCATGAAAGAGAAAATGCTGGAGCTCCTCATAAGAAATGATACCAATTCTCTACTTGATATATTTGAAAGATATTCTCAGTTTTTTGGACTTCTCAAGTTCTACGAAAGATTGCTTGCCCCTGTGATGTACTTGGTGGGAGAGTTGTGGAAGGCGGGTAAACTGGATGTCGCGACTGAACATGTCTGTAGTAATGCTGCGCATACACTTGTAAAAATAATAAATGAAAGGGTCTCAAGGAATCCTGTAGCGAACAGAAAAGCTCTCAAGATTTTGATATGCACACCTGAGGGTGAATATCATAGTTTAGGATGTATGGTAATCGAATCTTTTCTAAGAAGCAAAGGACATTCCGTCTCCAACATTGCACCTTCTGTTCCTTCTGACGCAATCATAGCTTTTGCAAGTAAATTTAGTCCTGATTTGATAATGATCTCAATAACTTTAGGAAACAATATTGGTGCCGCAAATAAATTGATAAATAAAATATTAGAGTCAAGGATAAACGTTCCTCCTATACTAGTTGGTGGTATTGGAATTGAATCAATAACGATAAAAAGCCAAAACGATAAACTCAAAAAAGTAAAATTTTTGAAAGGGATAAAGTTAAGTGGTATTCTTCCGTGTATCAGAGAAGTTATAAAAGGCGGGCGAAAAGTTACTGAAACAACTAAAAAATGATTTTCACAGGCGCAGATGCTATTTTTAGTGGTCTTGTTTCAGGAATAGTAGCTACAGCGGTTATGACAGCGACCGAAATCCCATCATGGAGAAAATGGAGATTGCTGGGAGTATTTGAATGGCATGAAAATCAAGTACTT
>Ga0247745_1000134_pt1 | contig 9896 bp, 11 predicted proteins | sample UWRJS109311C5_FD_179938 | JGI IMG/M metagenome (GOLD analysis project Ga0247745, IMG submission 179938) | Soil microbial communities from Arlington Agricultural Research Station in Wisconsin, United States - UWRJ-S109-311C-5 | ecosystem: Environmental > Terrestrial > Soil > Agricultural land... | reverse complement strand
CAGTGACGATAATAAGGATGCGTCAACTAGCAGTAGCAGTGACGATAATAAGGATGCGTCAACTAGCAGTAGCAGTGACGATAATAAGGATGCGTCAACTAGCAGTAGCAATGATAATGATGATGATGATCATGGATCTGACGATGACAAATCTTCAAAAGGGGACAAAAACTCAGATTCCAAGGATGATAAAAAATTTGAGTTGCCATTCCCGTAACCTATTATGTCAAATGTAGTATCAATTTCCAATCACAGCTTAATTAGACTTTCTTCTTAACAAAAAGAATTGCTTTAGCTTCAGATTCATGTTTGTCTCTACCGCTTACTTGCTAGTTATCATCCATTTTTTTTGTTGAATATTCTACATACCGTCAGTACCTTTGACCATACTTCAAGTGATTCAACAACGGATCTCGCCTGATCAAGATTTTTGCCAACTGCGACCACGCCATGATTTTTTATTATTACTGCCCTTACGCTAGAATTTTCAAAGCATCTTGACACCTTCGTTGCCAATTCAACAGAACCTGATGGAACATTTTCTATAATAACAGGATCGCCTACCACTATTTTTGCCTCTTCCAATACTTCGTCAAATTTGGATGATATTGAGATTCCGAGTGTGTACGGACTATGACAGTGAACAATAGCGTTTATCTCTTTATATTCATAAATCCTTTTGTGCATACCCCATTCCCTGCTTGGTTTGTATTTACCAATTATCGCGTCTGTTTTTAGGTTGACTTTAACTAGATCTGCTGTTTTAATTTTATATCGTGGTACCTCACTTGGGGTTATCCACATCCACATTCTTTCTGCTCTAACGCTATGGTTACCAGATATTGCTGTGTTTAATCCAGATTCGTAAAATGCCTTTACACAATTTAGAAGCTCCGTCTTGAGACCCAATGGTTAACGTCATTATAGTTATCTCGATAATATTTATCAATATATGTCTAGATTCGGTATATGCATGCTCTCATAGCTTCGACTAAATATTGTTTCTACTATATCATGGTAACATATGATATTTAGATTTCGATATCCTTGTTTTTTAACAGATTGCTAGCTGGACTTGCCTTGTTTCTGACCGTAGTTTTCTTTTAATGCCTCTTCATTCATGTATATTATCTCCCAAATATGACCATCAAGATCCTCAAAGCTACGCCCGTACATCCATCCATGGTCTTGTGGCTTCCTAGATTCTTTTCCACCAGCTTTAATTACATTCTCTAACATCTGATCAACTTTTTCTCTACTTTCAGTTGACAGCGCTATTATCACTTCAGTATTTTTTGAAGTATCACAAATTTCTTTTTGTGTAAAAGTTTTAAAGAATTTTTCAACAAGGAGCATTACGAAAATATTCTCATTGACAACCATGCAGGTAGCATTCTCATCCGTAAACTGTGGGTTAAACTCAAAACCTAGCTTTTTGAAGAATTCTATTGTTTTTCCAAGATCTTTCACCGGTAGGTTAACAAAGATTTGTTTTGCCACATTATTAATTGATATGTTGCCAGTAATAAATTATTAAACTATTGAAATTAAATGTTAATTCAAGCTTCAAGAAAATAGGGAGTGTTCAAGATTAGGTCTAAATTTGTAAATCAAAAATGACCTAAAAAGAAATTAATATACTGAGATGAGTAGAAGAAGCGAGATTTGTTTTTGCTCCGCCGTTAGAAGAATCGTTTTGACCCATACAAGACATGAAATCTCAATAACCAGTATTTTAGCAATCTAATATTACCCTGAGTAAACGAGTTATACAACATTTTCGTCCACTTATAACTAGAACTCAGACTTGTTACCAAATTTATTATCGAGTTTTTTACAGAAAAAATATCTTCGCCAGAAATAGAAAACTAAAATCAAAATGTATACAATTAGAACACAATTTATGCCAATCATTCATTTTTATCATATTTTATTACCGCTAGCGTAATATCCCTCTGTTTTTGTATGTTATCCATTTGGTCGAAAACTATCCGGAATTCGGCGCTTTAATTCGGGAAATCGTCTCAATAAATAAAAACATACGTAAGTAAATGGAAATTAATTTATAGTGTCTAAAATAACCCTAGACGTAATGATGAACAGGAAGCCTTTACTAGACTTGAATTCAAAAATACTTACATATTCCAGCATCTCTGTTCTGGCAATACTCGTCTTGTCATTAGGTTCTGGTATTTACGCAATAGATTATAATTTTAAAAACAAACTACCAGGTGATAATCACGGAGATAATCACCCATCTGAAAAAAATTGTAAAAAATCTGACACATTGGAAGAAATATCTATAAAAATAGATGCAGAGAAGTGTGAAATTAATAATATTAAAAATTACAAGGAATGGAACTTTTACAAACTTGAAGATCCAGAGACAAAGGCATGTATAAAGTATTATGATGAACTAGGTAACTCCTTGGTAGATTATGAAGTGGTATACTGTTATGCATATCCGGAAAAGTACCTTGACAAAATTAACTGAATAACAATCTCTGTATGACTGACGATGTCGTCGTCGAAAGCAGCGGTATACGACAATCGGACTTTGACAAGGTATTTTGGTGAGTTACACTAGAAGAGACCTAAGGTTCATCCTCTAGGTCATTTCTATGCTTATCTGTAAATTGTGAAGCTGAACCAACGTCATTGGAGACTATATGTTTTTTTCTGGTAGCATATACATATCCAAAGGACGCTAAAATTATTAATATTGCCAAAACTGGACCCGTCATGTCTGGCAATATTTCAGAATTGGTGATTTTTTCAATTGAAGCAAGAGCTGCGACTGCCAGGGCAGCTGCGCTTAAACAATAAGCCATATATCTGAAGCCCCTAGTGTTGGATATTCTGGAAAAGGTGGATCGTAATATGAAGCTGTCTAATGTATCAATAGGAATCATTCCTATTGCAAAGAATCCTGCAAGGACTAGGGCTACTTGGACCCCCAGAGTCGCTGAGGCCACTGCGGATAGTGTGATAGCAGAGATTTGAGTAGCGGTATCAAATCCTAACCCAAATACTATTCCTGTAATCAAGGCAGAACTAAAAGGACTCATTATTCCGAGCCTAGATAGAATCTTGGTTGCAAGGATTGCTGACCCAGTTTTACCCCATTTCTTCAATGAGTAAACGTTTACTGCTCCAATCACTCCCAATGCAATGGCTCCTATCACTCCTCCCCAAAATGAGAGATTGTCTACACTTGTTATACTGCCCATAAAATATATGATAAGAATCATTTCGGCGAGGACAGAAATCATATGACCCAAACTAAATCCGGCCCCTATCCATTGTGATTTTCTTGTAGCATTATGTAATCTTACTAGATTATCTATTGCTGTTATATGATCTACATCAAGAGCGTGACGTAAACCTAGCAGTACCATTGTAGGAATCGAAACAAGAACAAATGTCAGTGTATCTGCCATTGAACGACCTCTAACTATCAAATTATGATGCTTATATCTTTTAGTTTATTCGATTGTATCTTTTAACAAAAGTATCTAATGGACAAACTCAAAAAATTATGAACACAATTAAATATTTTGTGAACAAATTTGCAGAGTCGGGAGCGCTGGCAACAAATCCTTGTCTGAATTTTGGATTAAAGTAAATTATTCAGATTTTGACTTTACAATTATGAATCGATCATCGTAATTTCCAGTTCCGACATTGTGAAATGTTCCTGTCAGTACGTTTTGCTCCGCTTTGGTGATATTTACATGCAGAAATCCAGTCTCACGAAACTGAGTTACCATAAATGGAGCTTGTCCCCTGAAATCATAAAGATTATTCCCGGCAGTGCCAACTACAACGTAGATAGGAACACCGGGCATGGAATAATAAGAAGCGTTTACATCTTTTATTATTGGTTCCCGCGAGTGCACTACATTGTACACCAATGGATAGGATCTCTGATAATTATGATTGTGGGAAGTCATAACTAAATCAACCCCGTATTTTTCAAATAGTGGAGCATAAGTTTCTCTAAGAATTTCAGTAGATGGATGAATAGTAGGTGAAGTATATAATGGTCTGTAGCCGTAGACTATTATCCAATCTACGTTTGTATTGTTCGCTGCCTTGCTTAAATCATCATTGATAAACTCATACTGTGCAGAACCAGGTGCATATGGAATAAACGCACTCTTCCCTGTTGACATTGCCAAGAAATGAACGTTTTTGTAATCAAAAGAGTAAAATGGACTTTCTAAATCAAAATGTCTAACAAAGTCACTAAATCGAGATGATGAACGTACCTCATTACTATCAGTATCGGATTCTCCTAACGCAATTTTAAACTTATCTTTATTATCTAATTTTGAGACAATATCAAAAAAGCAGTTTGGATTTTTCACCTCTGACAAATCGCCCAGCGCAAAGGCTAGATCGGTATCCTGTTCTACCATGTCCTTTATGGTTTGTCTGGTCTTTGAGTCACAACCATAATCACCTGCAACTACAAAATCTAATTCGGAATTTGGAATATGCAGATCCAGATTGCCACCTAAAGCACTATTATCTTTTGACGACTCAGAAGAGTCCACGACATCAAAAGAACTTGTAATAAAAGATGACTTATACCCCTGACTTGAAGCGTCTACTTCTACGGTTAGAGGCCCGACGTCGCCTTTCTTTCCAATAGTCCAGGAATAAATGAACTTGCCATTATTATCCGTTTTTCCTACAAATTCTTTCTCAAAGTTATTTCCTGGATATATCAATTTTCCATTTATTTCAGCATTTGTAATTGGTCTCTTGGCTGAATCTGTAACAGTTATTGTAGTGTTTTGAATATTACCTCTTGCAATCGGGTTCTTCTGAGCGAGAATTGAAACAAGCAAGGAACTGTCGTTATTTCCTGATTCTTCAATGTTTGATAAATTAGTTTCTGATACATTAGAACGTTCTACAGATTGTATCTGACTCGACTGTGGTGGAGCTATCTGTACGTTACTTAAATTAGGAATTCCATTAACAAATACACTATACCAACGTGTAGGTGCGGACTCGCACAATAATTTTGCAGTTATCTTGTTCACACCTTCAATAACATGTGTATAGTTGTTACTTAAAGCGAATTCCCATCGAGAAAAATCATCCATCCCCTCGGTTCCTCTTGCAAAGGCATTTTGGTAGGGTCTAATATCATTAACAATTACAGAGACTGAACAATTCTTAACAACATCATCTGAAGATTGACCTGAAATTAATAGATCTTTTCCTACAGTTGCGTTTTGTGTCGTAACAGGACCAAGTATCTTTATTGACTCCTGTGTTAAAAATGGCAATTGTTTCGTTGAACTCTGGGCAAATATCAACTGACTTGGAGTAAACATAAGTAAAATAACCAAGGATAAAAAACTAATAGTAACACGGAAAGATAATGTTGATTCACCGGACAATTGGCTTAAAATTGATACTGGTCATATATATTTTGAAGCTTAGTATCTGCGCATTTTATCAGGCTCTCAAAAGCAAGAACTTTAGATATTTACGCTCAATGGATCCTGTTCTCCTTAAACTAATTTAAACCCACTTGCGAAACAAACAACTAGATTAATTAATTAATTGTTTTTACTATTGACGACTATTGGGGTAGTTGGGTATCGGTTAGATACATGCATAATAGATGCATAATCGCTAATAATCATTTAGTCTTGCTGTTAACTCTTTTCCTTTTTGGTTTCTATACTTGCCTTGAGAGCTTGAAGTAAATCCTTGGTTGGTGTTGTTTCTTTTGGTGCTGTTGTTATGAATTTCTTACCTTTACTTTTCGCCTCAATAAGTTTTCGTAGTTCCTCTACGTACGTGTCAGAATATTTACCAATATCGAATTCCTTATTGTGGTATTTTTGAACTAGAATTTCTCCCAGGGATACCTCTTGTGAATCAAGCTTTATTTTCTTGACTCCCATTTCAGGAATATCTTCGACCGGTCTTAACTCGTCCAAATAATTTAGAATATGCATAACCAGACCTCTCTGATAGGGTCTTAACGCAACAAGGCTCTCCTTGTCTTTAAGAATTACTTTACCTATTGCAACCATATTATTATCGTTTAGTATCTTAACCAAAAGAGCATAGGGTTTTGCGTTTCCAGCTTTAGGATCAGTTGCAACATAATAGCTATCCTGAATAAAAATTGGGTCGAGATCACGAAAATCAATGAATTCTTTTATATCGACGCTTTTAGTTGTCTTTAATTTAATTTTCTGTAATTCGTCTTTTTCAAAAACTATATAGTTATCCTTTATTTTCTCGTATCCCTTTTTAATTTCAGAATAGTCTACCTCTCTATCCTCTACAGGACACCATTTTTTGTACCTTATTCTATGTCCATTTTTACATAATTGATTGAAAACATATTCTTTCTTATTTGTTGCAGTATACAATTTGACAGGAATTGTCACAAGTCCGAAAGAGATACTTCCTTGCCAAGAGCTCCTTACTGCCATACAAAATTAGAGTGCAACAAAGATTATAAGAGCTTGAGGGAAACGGAAAGCCCCGATATTGAATTGTGAGGTCAATTAAGAATTATTAGATAGAATGTTTCCTATGTTAACTACATGGTCGAAGAATCCTACATTACCAAAGTATTGCCACATTCAATTAAATTCTATTTGCCTCGGACCGAGGGTTACATGGATGTTGTAAAGGAAATAGTTTCCCGATTCGGGAGCGTGTCATTGATAGAATTAGACGGCTATTTTGAAGGAAAATTTGAACCCGTAAAGTACATGCGGTTAGAAGTTCACACAGAAATAATAGAAGAACGACATGTTATAGAATATGCCAATAAGATTCGTATTAGGTTAAAACAAAATTCATTAGCACTCGAATTCAATAATAAGTTGATTCTGGTTGTTAAAAACTGAAATTACGCGGGAACAAGAAGGAGATTATTACATGGAAGTTAGAGTTGTAATTTCCTGAAAATGTTTGTTACCAAATTAAGAAAGTATTTAGTTCTGTCATCAATTGTTCTAGAGAGTGAAAGTGAACTACGAACATTAAAATGAATGCAACAGAGATACAAAGTGAAACAGATTGAATTCAAAATCAAATGCTACACTAACAAATGAGAGATGCTAATACAAATGGCGAAGAGTCTAGCAGTTACAATTGTTTTAGCAGTAGTAATCGCAGGGCTTGGACACATATATCTAGGATATAAAAAACGCGGAATAGTAATTTTGATTGCTCGAATAGCCATTTGGCTGAGTGTGGCATTGCTTGTTCCATTTCCATTGAGTCTTGTACTTGGTTTGGGCTTGGGCGGTGGCTTTTGGCTCTGGCAGTTAATAGACGTGGTAAGACTATTTAATAAAAGGAAATCAAATTTAGATGAACCAATAAATGAGAAAGCATGAGACTTGATTTTTCAGACTTTACAGTCCTAGTTATGGTATTAGAGCTGTACCTTGCACTTAATTTTACCATCAAGATTATTTCCCATCCTTTAGGACTGTATTTCCTTTTGGGATCCTAGACGAATATCTTCATTATTCCTAATACTACTGCTGCAACCGCAGCACTGGCTGGTATAGTGATAATCCAGGCATAAACTATTCTCTTGCCAACGCCCCATCTAACTGCCGAAAGCCTTTTTGTAGCTCCCACACCCATGATAGCACCAGCGATTGCGTGAGTAGTACTAACAGGAATACCTAGCCATGCCATAGACGTCAATATGACACCACCTCCTGTTTCAGCACAAAAACCCTGGTAAGGACGCAGACTAGTTAACTTGAAAGCCATGGTTTTAACTATTCTCCAACCTCCAAAGAATGTCCCAAGTGCAATCGCTATAGCAGAGGCAAATATTACTTCGATGGGAACCGAGAATGAGGTAGAGTCAAGCATACCACCTGAAATCAACAAGGCTGTTATAACTCCCATTGTTTTTTGCCCGTCGTTAGCACCGTGTGTTAGCGAGAAAAAAATTGAAGAACAAATTTGAAGACGGCCAAAAATCTTGTTTACATATGAAGCAGTATACCTCCTGAATAAATACATGATAATTATTGCGATACCAAATGCGCTACAAAATCCTAGAGTAGGAGATATCACTATAAAAGTTAAGGTCTTTTCTATGCCAGGTAAAACTAGAGCTGATGTTCCTCCTGCCAGTAATGCTGAGCCTATTAGTCCTCCAATTAACGCATGACTGCTGGAAGACGGAAGGCCGAAATACCAAGTAACAAGGTCCCATATTATGGCCCCTATTAAACCTGCAAATATGACATCGACTGTAGAAAATGAGGGTTGTATGATTCCTTTTCCAACTGTATGAGCTACAGCAGTACCGAAGATGAAAGGGCCAGCAAAATTGGCTACAGCTGCGATCCCTACGGCATATAGTGGTCTAAGTACTCGAGTGCCTACTACCGTTGCAATAGCGTTAGCTGAGTCATGAAAACCATTTACAAAATCAAAGAAGAGGGCGACCGAAATAGCAATGTAGACCGAGACTTCAATTGGAAGCAAACTAATCCTCAGCGATATTTTAAAGCGACGTCTTCTATAGCATCAGCAACATCTCTAGACCGGTCCAGCGCATTCTCCAGTGTTTCGTAAACTTCCTTCAATTTTATAATGTCTATTGCATCGTGCGTTTCAAACAAATTGGCAATTGCAAGACGATAAACACTATCTCCATCATGTTCACACTTGCTAATTGCTTTCGAGTGTATCAATAGTTTCTCTCGCTTACCCTTATGTAATTCGGACACGCCTTTGTAGATTCCTTCGGTTGCTGTTACCAATAGAGTAACTAATTCCTGTAAATGAAGAGATGGCTTTTGAATCTTAAAAAGAACTAGTTTGTCAGAAGTACCATAAGTCGAATCAAGCACCTGGTCTATGGCACTTGTCAATTCGGAGATGTCTTCCTTGTCAAGTGGCGTGATGAATGTCTTGTCTATTATTGTAAATAGCTTATGAGTAAGTTGATCGCCTTCCTGTTCCAAATTTTTTAACGTAGTATTATTTTCCTTTAATGTGCTAAAATCGCTTATTGACTCAGATAGAACAGATGCTGCCTTCACTAAAATACTTGCTTGGTTTTGCAATAAGGTCATAATTTCAACATCATTTGCACGCACCCAAGAGAGCCAGCCGCTAGTCATAGAGACTTCGTTGTAACTTTGATTATAGATACTTTTCCGAAAGCCATACTAACTGGTTCGCTCACAATTAAAACTCTAACAAAATCGGTAGTGCAGTAGTTGCAACCTATGAGCTAAATTATCAAAAAGAAAGAGTAATTGCTCTTCGGCTATATTCGGACGACATTATAATTAATGGTACCTTTGACCGTTACTTTGATAATTTGATTTACAATATGCCGTGCGTAATCAGAATTAATTAATTGATTATTTGCAATTATTCTAAATTCTACGTTCAAAAATTCGAGTTTCGACATTATATCAATTAGAACGTCATACAAAATCGTGAATAGCTAATCAGTAATACATATTAAATCATTTTGACAATTCTAGTAAGTATTGTTTTGATTTTAGCAAGTACCAGGATAATTTTGACCTTTCTTCTAGTTGCCGTCCTTATCAGTGCTACTTCATTGGGCTCATATGCATCGACAACCAAGATGACTAGCAGCCAACCCATCAACGGGGTTGTCATGAAAGGGGCTTTTGTTAATATGAAACAGCATGATAACGGTTCACCTGAAGCTCCACAAGATTACATTGATGATAGTTTAAAAATGATTTCTAAAGCTGGTTTGGATCATGCTAGATTCTTGTTCTATTGGGAGGCTTTTGAAAGGGACCCCAAGGCCTTCATGAAGGAAATAGAATCAGTAGCGAAAGCAGGAGATAAGTATGGCGTGAAAATCATTTATGACAACCATCAATGGC
>Ga0247745_1000124_pt1 | contig 10142 bp, 10 predicted proteins | sample UWRJS109311C5_FD_179938 | JGI IMG/M metagenome (GOLD analysis project Ga0247745, IMG submission 179938) | Soil microbial communities from Arlington Agricultural Research Station in Wisconsin, United States - UWRJ-S109-311C-5 | ecosystem: Environmental > Terrestrial > Soil > Agricultural land... | reverse complement strand
CCTTTACCCTACCACATGCCGAATACGCCATCGAATTTGCCTTCGCCGCGCAATTCGGCCTGCTGAGATCCCCAGAGCGCGGTGGCGGCAAGTTCCTCGTTGATGCCGGGCTGGAACTTCACATCCGCCGCCGTCAGTATCTGCCCGGCGCGCATGAACTGCTGGTCAAGGCCGCCGAGCGGAGAGCCGCGATAGCCGGTGACGTAGCCGGCCGTGTTCAAACCGGCGCGGCGATCGCGCTCCTTCTGCATGAGGCAGGCGCGGATCAATGCCTGATAGCCGGTCACGAAGACATGTGACTGGTTGAGGTCGTACTTGTCGTTCAGGCTGACCGATCGAAGCGGCATGGAACGCCTTGTAAAGCCGGCAATGCGATGCCGGACCCCACTCATATAAGGTTGGCCGGGACGCCGTAAAGCGCTGAAACCGCAGTGGAGGCTATACTTTGCGAGGATCGGGTCAATTTCGAAATTTTAGCGAGCTCTAAAAGGAAATTTCCCTAAGTGGCCTCCGCGCGCATTTTGGCGCAATGCAGCAGGCAAGGCAGACCCACGCGCGTGTGGGTGGTCAAAACAGCGGCGGCCTGCCAAAAGACTGGCCAGCCGGACTCCCGCCTGATGTTGCCATCGACAGTCCCTTCCATCGAATCCAAAAAATCGTGGGCCGTCGCCATGGCGGCCCTCTTCACCATGCTGATGGCGTTCGGTGCCGCATGGATCACGGTAGTCGCGCTCAAGGATATCGCCGCGGAGGTCAACGGCATCCGCTCCATCCCTGCGCTCGCCAGCGCGCTCGCCTGGCTGGGTTCGGGAGTCGGTGGCATTTTGATGGGACGACTCGCAGACAAAGTCGGCACACGGTGGACGGTCATCTGCGGTGCGCTGATGATCGGCCTTGGTCTCGCGATCTCGACGCTTGGACCACCTTGGCCCTTATGGGTCGGACACGGACTCTTCATCGGCTTGATCGGGCTCGGGGGCATCAATGCGCCAATGTACATCTATGTCAGCCGCTGGTTTGACCGAAGGCGCGGATCGGCACTGGCCCTGATCTCGAGCGGAAGCTACCTCGCCGGCGCAATGTGGCCGCCGCTGTTCGAGCGCGTCATCGCCGACTTCGGCTGGCGGCAGACCATGCTGTGGTACGGCGTGCTCGAAATTGCCGTGATCATTCCGCTGGCGGTAACCTATTTCAGCGCGCCGCCCGAAGTGATCCACCCGGCCGCTCCCACCGATGGCGCCGGAGCGAAAGTACGCGTGCTTGGCTGGCCGCCCAATGCCGTCTTCGCCGTCATGTGCGTGGCCGCAGTGCTATGTTGCATTCCGATGGCGATGCCGCAGGGGCATCTCGTTGCCTTCTGCAGCGATCTCGGCATTGCACGTTCGACCGGCGCACTAATGCTGTCCGTGCTGCTCGGCACGGCTTTCCTGAGCCGGCAGATCTGGGGAGCAATTTCCGACCGCATCGGCGGTCTGGCCACGGTCTTCATCGGCTCGGGCTGGCAAGCCGCGTCGATGACGGCGTTGCTTCTCACGCAGAACGAAGCCGGGCTCTTCATGGTCGCCGCCGCGTTCGGACTCGGCTTTTCCGGAATTATCCCGGCCTATGTGCTGGCACTGCGCGAACTGTTTCCGGCCTCGGAGGCGTCGTGGCGCATACCGACATTGCTGCTATTCAGCGGCTGCGGCATGGCGCTCGGCGGCTGGCTCGCGGGGCTGCTCTACGATCACTTCGGCTATTACGCACCCGCTTTCGCAGCCGGGATCGGCGCCAACATGCTCAATCTGCTTCTGGTCGGCATACTCGTTGGCCGTCAGCGGCTGCGCATTTCCTATGCGTAGCTCAACTCCGTGACGGACTGAGCATCCAGACGCTGGCCAGTACGCCAAATGCGACGATGGCCGGGCCGATCGCTTGCCACAATCCCGCAGCCGCGAGTGCCGACGTCGCCGCCCAAGCAATCGACGAAAACGCTTCAGCAAAAGTCGCGATCCGCGAGGACGTCTGCCTGCGCCGGAAATGACTTCGGCGCGCCTGCACGCGGAAGCAAAGCTGGATCGTCGTCGCTGCCGCCGCTGCCGACAGAATGCCCAATCCGCAGACCGCGGCCGCGAACACGGCATCGAATGCGAGGAACGCAACGATCGGCGCAAAAATGAGCCCCACCATGCCAAGGACGGCTTCGATCTTGGCGAGCAGGATCCGATTGGCCGCGATTGGCGCAGTCGAAACGAGGTCCGGCGCGTCTTCCCCCGAAATGGTGAGCCACGCCAGCCCGCCGGCGAGCTGACCGGCGGCCATGACAATCACGGGGATCAAGACGATAAACGCATCGTGTCCCGTGCGGAATGTAACCCAAAGCAGCAGCGCCGGCGGCAAAAGATAAAGAATTTGCATCAGCGTCTGCGACACCAGCCAGGGATCCCGCTTGAGAAGCGTCCATTCCTTGTGACGCAGCGTGCGAGCTGGAGAACGGCGGCGAAACGCGAGCACCCGCCGGCGCTGCTGCACGGCGGTATTCGAAACTCCGGCCGCCGCGATCGAGTGCTCGCCGAAACGGCGTGAAAATACGGCAATCGCCATGCCAAGCACGACGGCTGCAAACCCGAAAACCGCGGCCAGGGCAACATAGTCCCCAAGCACCGCGCGCGCCGGCCACCAGAATGCGCTGGCGGTATCAGGCGCAAGTTGCAGCATCCAGTCCGACTGCAACGCCGCGTAACGTGACAGATTGCCCGCGGAAAATATCGCGGCAACCTGCAACCCGATGACGAAAGCGGCCCCGATCACGGCCGCAACAATCTGGGCAATCAGGCGCGTGCGTTTCGCACCAATGGTGCGGAATAAAGCGATCGTCAGCGCCAATGCGGCGGCCGTAGCCACCGCGCCCATGGCAATGACCACACCATAGGCAGCAAGCCATCGGCCGCCTCCGAGCGCCGCCAAAATGTTGATGAATGGCGCGGCCAATAGCACTGCAATAGCCACCGCGGCCATGGCGATCCGGCCCATGCGCACCGCGAAGACTTTTCGCGCGGAGGCTGGCGATGTAAGTATGAGATCAAGGTCGGAGCGCGAATAGAACGCGCGCGTCACGGACTCCATGGCCTGCGACAAGAGCAGCGACCACGACAGAAAAAGCGTCCCGGTGATTCCGGCCAGCGCGGCCGTGTCGGAACCAAGACCGGCATCGGCATAGGTGGCAACCGTCCAATAGGCGAAGAGATGCATGAAGATGCCGACGAAGATCAGCGCAACAAATGCGGTACGTCCGCGCGTGCGCCCGCCCGCCGTCATTAGCGAGACCCAGTCGCGCCAGCCGAGCCTGAGTTCGTGGCCGGCCAGCCATGCCAGCGATGCCTGTTGAATCACGCCGCCGCCTGCTCGGCCACAAGTGTGAGAAAGGTGTCTTCGAGGCTCGTGGCCGTTTCACCGGTCTGCCGGCGCAAGTCGTCGAGAGTACCTTCCGCGATCAGGCGCCCGCGGGCGATCACACCGATCCGGTCGGCCATTCGTTCGGCGACCTCAAGAATGTGTGTGGTCATGATGACGGTGCCACCCTCACGCACGCGCCCGCGCAGCACGTCCTTGACTTGCCGCGCGGTGCCCGCGTCGAGACCAGTCAGCGGCTCGTCGAGAATGATGAGTTTTGGGTCGTGCACCAGCGCGCCAGCAAGCGCCACCTTCTGGCGCATTCCGCGGGAGAACCCCTCGCAGCGCTCGTGCGCATGCGGCTCGAGGCCGAGCCAGCCAATGAGTTCGCGCGCGCGCCCCTGGGCAACGGCAGGATCAATGCGCCACAGCCCGGCGACGAATTCGAGATATTCGTACGGGGTGAGCTTGTCATAGATCATTGGCTCGTCGGAGAGCCACGCCGTTATCTGCTTTGCGGCAACCGGATCGGACAGCGCGTCGATCCCGCCAATGCGGATTGAGCCGGCATCCGGCTTCAGCAGGCCGACGACCACGCGCAACGTCGTCGTCTTGCCGGCACCATTCGGGCCAACCAGCGCATAAAACTCGCCGCCATAGATCGTGAGATCGAGCGCATCAACCGCAGGACGATCGAAAGATTTGCTGACCCCGCGGAGCGCAAGCGCGATGTGTCGGTTCGAACTGGTCATATGACTGGCCGCCGCACGCAATGTTACGGCCCACTCACTAGCAACGGAGTCGTTTCAGCGGCGTAAATCCCGCAATAATCGTACAATTGCAGCAAGCGCATTAATGTTTCGGTGACGCTGTTTGCCGCGACAGCGCTATGCCTTTGGCACCATGCCGAACATCGCCTGGCCATAATTTTTACGCGCGTCCGCCAGCAGCGGCTGCACCGCCACCACGAAGGCGTCGTGTTCCTTCGGCGTCAGCTCGTTGATTTCGCAACCTTCGTCTTCGATCGCCTTGCGGGAGGACTCGTGCTCTTCGAGCGCGAGCTTGCGCTGATAGGCAACCGCCTCCGTCACCGCCATTTGCATTGCACGGCGGACCTCATCGGGCCAGGCCTCGAACGACGTGCGATGCAGGAAGATCGGCCGCGAAATATAGAAGTGATAGCTGAGCGTGTGAAATTTATGGAATTTGTGCACGCCATAGGTGACGGTATTCGCCAGCGGATTTTCCTGCGCGTCCAGTGTGCCGGCCTTGATCATGGCGATGGCCTCGGTGAGATCCATGCGCATTGCCTTCGCGCCGAGCAGTTCGAACGTGCGCCTGTGAATCTCGCTCGGCAGCACGCGGATTTTCATGTCTTTCATGTCGGCGGGCAGATAGATCGGTCGCAGCCGGTTTGAGATATGGCGGAAGCCGTTCTCGAACCAGCCGAGGATACGATAGTTGACGCGCTCTTCCGTCTTGCGAACGAGGAATTCACCGAGCGCACCGTCCATTGCACCGCGCGCCTGCGCGTTACTGGAAAACAGGAACGGCAGATCGACAAAGCCCAACTCGGGCACGCGGTCGGTGAGATAGCTCGAAGACTGGTAGCCGAGCGTGATCTCGCCGTTTTCAACCAAGGTGAGAATATCCTCGGCTTTGTGGCCGTGATCCATGATGTTGAAAACGTATTCGATCGCGACGTCACTGCCGAATTGCTTTTCCAGCCTGTCGCCGATGAACTTCAGCGACTTGCTGAATCCTGTCGTCGGGGGACCATAGCCACCCATTCGAATTTTGATTGGCTTGCTCATTTTCACCTGCTCGATTGCGGTCCTTTCTATACTGCGGCGCGCAATCTGGCCAAGCCGGACCGGTATGATAGACTCCACCCTACGGTCACGGAGGACGACGCCGATGAACAAGCTTGCCAGCGTTCCCAAAATTTCACGGGATGGAATTTCAGCCGCCGAATGGCAGGCGCGCGTCGACCTCGCCGCCGTCTATCGCCTGACCGCGCATTACGGTTGGGACGACGTGATCTATAACCATTCCTCGATGCGGGTCCCGGACGAGCCGCGCAAATTGCTGATGAAGAAGCACGACCTTCTCTATACCGAGGTAACCGCCTCCAACCTGGTGAAAGTCTCGATGGATGAAGACCTCGACGAAAAGTCAGGGGTCAACAGGCCGGGCTTCACTTTGCATGGTGGCGTCTTGAGCGCACGGCCGGACGTGAACTGCGCGGTGCATGTTCACACGAATGTCGGCATGGCCATTGCAGGACTCAAAAGCGGCCTGCGCATGGTCTCGCAGCAGGCGATCCGTTTCTACAAAAGGATCGGCTATCACGCCTACGAGGGCATTACCGAAGATTTCGACGAGCGCGAGCGTCTTAACCGCGATCTCGCGCAGAACCGGGCGATGATCATGCACAACCACGGCCTGCTCACGGTGGGGAAAAGCGCACGCGATGCATTCGTGCTCATGAAACATCTCATCGACGCCGCCGATATCCAACTCAAACTGGAAGCGACTGGCGCCGAGGTGATCGAAGTCCCGCCGGAAGTCTGCGCCAAGACCGCTGAACAATATGAGCATCACGATGCCGGACGCGGCAGCCACGACTGGGCCGCGTACCTGCGCATGCTCGACCAGATCGACACCAGCTACCGCAACTAGACGGCCTCATCGTGGCCTACACGAACCGCATGCAGGAGCGGCTTGCGCGCGGCGAGGTCGCGCTCTGCATGGCGACGCGGCTCGCGCGCACCGCCGAGATCGCCATGATCGCGGATTCGTGCGGCTTCGACGCGTTCTTCATCGACATTGAGCACTGCACGATTTCCCTGGATGCGGCCGCGCAGATCTGTGTCGCGGCGCTTCCGGTCGGGGTGACACCTATGGTGCGCATCGCCGGCCACCGGTTCGAGGACGCCACGCGCCTCCTCGACATGGGCGCGCTCGGCATCATCTGCCCGAACGTGAGCACGCGCGCGGAAGCCGAGGCTTTTATGCGGGCCTGCCGCTTTCCGCCGTTGGGCGAGCGCTCGGTCGGCGGCGCCGGCGCGCTGCAGGGCTATCGGCAGACACCGCTCGCCGAGGTCAACAAGCAAGGCAATGCCTCAACGACGCTGATCGCAATGCTGGAAACGCCGGAGGGCATCGCCAACGCGGACGCAATCGCTTCGGTCGACGGCATCGACATGCTCCTGATCGGCTCGAACGATCTCTGTACCGCTATGGGAATCCCCGGCGACCTCAAGAGCCCGAAACTGCGCGCCGCCTATGAGGCCACGGCAAAGGCCTGCAAGGCGCACAACAAGCACCTCGGCGTCGGCGGCATCCGCGCCGATGTCGCGCACGTGGCCGAGTTGGTCAAGCTCGGCGCCCGCTTCGTGATTGCCGGATCGGACGTGCAATATCTGATGAGATCCGCGCGTGACGAGACGACGGCGCTCAGGAAAGCGGTGGGCTGATCAACGCGCGTTTCGGCGTCCCTCGCCGGCGCCCCATTGCCAGAAATCGCGCCCCTCTTCGCGCATGAACCGTGCCAATACCATCATGTGGACTTCGGACGCGCCATCCACCAGACGGGCGGAGCGGGCGGAGCGATAGATCCATTGCGCGATCGAATCCTGCGAAAAGCCGCGGGCGCCTTGTAATTGAATCGCCACATCGGCGGCCTTGTGCAGCGTGTCGGCGACTTGCACCTTGGCCATCGAGACTTCCTTGCGCGCGCGGCCACCCTGATCGAGCATCCAGGCCGCGTGCATCGTAAGCAACCGGCCGATCTGGATCTGCTGGGCCACCTCGCCGAGCTTGATCTGCACGCTTTCGCGATCGGCAAGCTTCACGCCAAAACCCTCGCGATGAGCAACGTACTCTTGCGCGATTTCCATGCACCGCTTGGAGAAGCCGAGCCATCGCATGCAGTGCGTCAACCGTGCCGGACCGAGCCGGATCTGCGTGATCTTGAGGCCATCACCTTCACCCAGCAGCACGTTCTCGCGCGGAATTTCCAATCCATCGAATTCAAGCTCGCAGTGACCGCCATGCTCGTGCGGGCCCATGATCGGGATGCGGCGAATGATGCGCCAGCCCGGCTGATCCTTGTGGTAGAGAAACGCCGTCAAACCACGCCGCTTGTCGTCCGATGTGCGCGCGACCAAGATGAAGTGAGCAGCGCCCTCGGCACCGGTAGCAAACCATTTTCGGCCGCTAATGACGTAGCGGTCACCTTTTTTCTCGGCCTTGGTTTTCATCATCGAGGGATCGGAGCCGCCACCGGGCGCCGGTTCGGTCATGGTGAAACTTGAGCGGACCCTGCCCTCGACGATCGGCTTCAACCATTTCTCTTTCTGCTCGTGCGTGCCAACCAGCTTGAGCAGATTCATGTTGCCGTCGTCGGGCGCCATGCAGTTGATGGCGAGCGGGCCGAAGATCGAGCGTGCAGCTTCCTCGTAGATCGCCGCCCAGGCGACCATCGGCAGGTCCATGCCGCCGTATTCCGTCGGCGACTGCGGCGCCCACAGGCCGGCCTTCCTGGCTTTTTCACGCACCTTGGCGAGGCGGCCCTCAGGGATGTTTTCGTGCTCGGAGAAATTCTGCGGATCCGCTTCGAGCGGCAGCACGTGCTCTTCTACGAACGCGCGCACACGCAGCCGAAGATCCTCGATCTCTGGCGCAAGCGTGAAGTCCATGCCTTGCCCCCTACCCTTTGATCTGTACGACCTGTCCGCCATCGACAACGACGGTCGCGCCTGTGATGTAACTGCCGGCGTCCGACACCAGCAAAAGCAGCGCGCCGTCGAGATCGCCCGAGTTACCGAAACGTCCCATCGGAATTTCACGCTTGATGGCGGCACCAGCTTCGCTGGATAGATAGTCGTCGTTCATTTCGGTGACGAACCAGCCTGGTGCAATCGCGTTGACGCGCACCCCTTTGAACGCCAACTCAACGGCCAGCGCTTTAGTCACCTGCACAACGCCCGCTTTTGCGGCGGCGTAGGCCACCGCGCCCTTTGAGACCGCGAGTCCCAGAACCGACGCGATATTGACGATCGCACCCTGCTTCTTGGCGGCGAGCAGCCGGCGCGCCGCCTCCTGCGCCCAGAAAAAAACGGCGTCGAGGTTGGTCGAGAGGACCTTGCGCCATTCCTCAGGCGGCATCTCGACCGCACGGCCGCCGTGAGCGATGCCGGCGTTATTGACGAGGATCGTCACCGTTCCGAATGCCTTTTCAGCGGCGTCGAAAGCGCGGGCGATCGCGGCATGGTCGGTGACGTCAGCTTCGATCGCAACAGCGCGACCGCCCTTTCCTTCGATTTCGTCCTTGAGCGATTTGAGCCGGTCAGCCCGACGGGCCACCAGCGCAACCGCGGCACCGTTATCGGCAAGCGCCTTCGCGAATTGCACGCCGAGGCCGCTCGACGCGCCGGTCACCAGCGCCACGCGGCCTTTCAGACTGAACATCTCGGCGGCTTTCATACGAACGCGGTTATACACGGGGGCCGCAACGATATGGAATAGACCGACAAAAACCCGTAGGTATCGTGCGGACCAAAGGGACCGCTGGCGTGGAACGGATCTGGCGCGCGACCATCAATAGCTGGAATGGCCTGATCGCTGTGACGCGGTCGGAAGCTGCCTTTCGCCAAGAGCTCGCTTTGCTGGTGATCGGCGTCCCTCTCGCCTTCTTCCTGACCCCGGATGCGGCCAGGCGCCTTGTGCTGATCGGCGTGCTCGTTTTTCTCCTCATTGTCGAGCTGCTCAACACGGCGATAGAAAAGTTGAGCGACCGCGTGACGCGGAAAAGCGATCCGGCCATCAAGCGGGTCAAGGACATGGGATCCGCAGCCGTCGGACTATCTTTGCTGGCGGCCGGCGCAATATGGATCTGGGCGGTTATCGAACGCTTTTGCAGCTAGTGGCTGTAGAGCACCCGCGGCAGCGCCGTTGCCAGTTCCGGCACGAACCAGAGCACCACAAGCGCGAGCAACTGAATTGCCACAAACGGAATAATGCCGACGTAAATGTGCCGTGTGGTGATCTCCGGCGGGGCGACACCGCGCAGGAAGAACAGCGTCGGCCCAAGCGGCGGGTGCATGTACGACGTCTGCAGATTGACCGCCATCATGATGCCCAGCCAGACCGGATCGACGCCGGGCATGGCGAGCAAGATCGGTGCGACAATCGGCACGACGACGAAAATAATCTCGAACGCATCCATCACGAAGCCGAGCAAAAACATCGCGATCATCACCGTGAGCACCGCGCCCGCCGGCCCGCCCGGCAAATTCGAAAGTGCGCGATGCACCATGTCGTCTCCGCCAAGCGCGCGGAACACCAGGCTGAACATGGTCGCGCCGATCAGGATCAGAAAAATCATGCTGACAATCTGCGCGGTTTTCTCGCAAACCGGCCTGACCAGGCCGCTAAGCGACGCCTTGCGGGCCGCGAGCACTATCGCGCCGACGGCCCCGATCGACGCAGCTTCGGTCGGCGTTGCGATGCCGCCAAGGATCGAGCCGAGCACGGCGGCTATCAGAGCAAGCGGAGCAACCAGCACTTCCGCAAGACGGCGCAGCATCTTGAAGCCGCGCAAAGCTTTCGGATCGGCCGGCAGCGCGGGCGACGCTTTCGGGCGCAGTACCGCGACCGCGACCAGGAAGATCAGATAGAGGCCGACCAGCGCAAAGCCGGGCACCAGCGCACCGGCAAACAGATCGCTGACCGTAAGGGATCGCGGCGCAAAAATGCCCTTCGAC
>Ga0247745_1000097_pt1 | contig 11122 bp, 20 predicted proteins | sample UWRJS109311C5_FD_179938 | JGI IMG/M metagenome (GOLD analysis project Ga0247745, IMG submission 179938) | Soil microbial communities from Arlington Agricultural Research Station in Wisconsin, United States - UWRJ-S109-311C-5 | ecosystem: Environmental > Terrestrial > Soil > Agricultural land... | reverse complement strand
AAGTGTGTTGTTGTAGACCTCTGAGAGCAACCACGACGTCTTCTTCCCGCTATCTGTGCCATGCGTTCCTAGGATGTCTGAGCTAGACGAGCCAGTCACCGTGACTTCGTTGTAGCGAAAGACGAACCGCCCGCCAGCAAATCCATCCATCAACCCGTCAGTGGCGCCATTCACGAGGATCTTGGAGTCCTCGATGTAGATGGCCTGATTCGTGCCCCAATCCATCGCGCGTTTCCATGACCTGAATCCGGCGTCACCCCAGTCACCTTGGAATCCCCAAGCATGGGCTGCTGTGGAGACAAGCATGTGATCGTACAGACCGTAGTTCGCATAGTTCACGATCGCTCCAACACACCCGCCGCAACCCGACAACACGAAATGCACATGGTGCATCCGGAACGTCACCTGAAAATCAGAACCGTCTATCAAAAGAGCGCCGTTGTTTTGGTCTGCCCCAGTGATGGTGAACGAGAATCCTGAGATGGCCACAAAGTTTGTCGCGCTCGATGACACCGAGAGGCACTGCACTGCGCACGAGATATTCGTGTTATCCGTACAGGCCAGCGACGATCCAGCGCCTGTGCAGGTCGTAGCCCCACGCAACGTCAGGGCTTTGCCACTGATGGAAATGGCAGATCCCCATGACGTGCCTCCAGTCGCCGGCACACACACCACATCCCCGCTCGCCGCTGCATTCACCGCTGATTGGATTGTGGACACCGTGGCGTTAGCCGTCGTCGTCGTGCATGGCGACACCGCCCCAGCACATCCGGCCGGCTTGGGATTGTTGTCGCAGTCGTTCGCGTTCCGAATAACGATCTGGGGATTCGTCGGCGCCGCCGGAGCGCCAATCCCGGCGATCACCGTGAGCGCGATCACCACCACGATCGCCGAACCGAGCGCGCGCAGCATTTACTGAATCCTCCCGCCAGTCGGCTTCGCCGGCTTCCCCTTCAGGATCGTCACCGTGATCGGATCGCCTGGAGATTCGCCGCCGTCGTTGTAGGCACTCACGGCGAACGTATACGTGCCGGACACACTCAGGCCAGACGCGACGATCAGAATACGGCTGAACAGTTTCACGTGAAACAAAGTGACTACGTAGCGTAGTTACTTGGATGCACGCGGCGGGGATCAATCGTGCTGAGAAAGGCTTCCCACTTCTGGCCGCACTCTTTGCAGCGGTGAATCTTTCGCCGATAGTTCTTGCGACGACGACTATCAATCACTCGAAAGCGATGTGCGAAGCAGCGGGGGCATTCCTCGGGATCGCTGAGCTTCACGAAATCGCTATTCATGGCTTTCTCTTTGCGTAAGTCATCGCCCGACAATCACGCCATCCGGCACACTCGCCAGATCGAAGTAAGTCGTTGGCGGATATGTCCCTTTTCCTGCCCCACCCAAGAGGCAGTTGTTCGTAAACACCCACGACGTGGCGAACTTCGTCAGGCTCGGGATGCCTATCCCGGCCCCGTCACCCTTCACCCCATAGGCGTTGTGATTCGCTAACACGTTCGTCACCGTGAGGCTCTCCATGGGCGATCCGCCCAGTTGGATGAATGTGTAGCCATTGACAAATGTCGTTCTGTCCAACGTGATCGGCCCTGGTGCGCCGGTAATCTGCACCGCGACGCCGGCGGTATACAGCGTGTTGCCTCGTATGGTGACGTTTTTCGTCTTGCCGCCATGCTGGGAGCTGCCGTCTGGATTCTTTTCGAAGGTTTCCCCTTGGATGTTGAACCCGTTGGCGACGTCAACGATGGTGTTGTCCTCGAATTGGACATCTTCCGTGGCTGACCACGGCGCCGTGCCATTCTGGTTGACGCTCTTGAACAGAATCCCATAGCCGGTTTGGGCATCGGCCCAGCACTGGGAGAAGTCATTCCCGAGAATCACCACGCGCTTGCCGACCTTGAACTCGAGCAGGTTCTTGACCGCGTAGCCTTTGCCCTTCCAGTCTGGGTTTTTGGTGAACGTGTTCCGGACAATGCGGATGTCTGACGGAAGCCTGTCGATGGATTTGCTGTCGGCCCCGCCCACCATCAGGTTCTCGCCGGCCGCTTCGAGGTAGTTGTCCTCGATGTGGTACGGCCCGGCCCCATCCCAAAAACAGATCGCTTGGCTGTCCTGACCTGGCGCGAAGAGGTTGGCGAGATATGAGCGGGTAATCGTGATGTTGGAGCCGTTCGCACAGATGCCCCGTTTCTGGCCCAGCGGCCCCGCCACAAGGAGAATGCGATCGAGGGTGATGTTCTGGGCGTCCTGTAATCGGATGACGTCAGAGTGGCCGTCTGTGGAGCTTTGGAACTCCAAGCCGTCCAGCGTCCAGTTGACCGCGCCGGTTGCGTCAATCGTGCGATCCGGATTCCCAGATCTGAGAATGGCAAGGTACCCGAAATCAGACAAGCCAGTGCGCCTATCGGGCAGGCTCCCCTGTGTAGTCAGCCGAACACCCGGCGCATCCTTTGGCGGTAGATGGAGCATTCCGACCGTATAGGTCGCATTCTCCAACTCGATCGTGTCTCCAGGTAAGGCGGCATTGAGCGCTGGCTGGATCGCCTCGGCCGTCCGGATCACGGTGGAGGACTTCAAACAGTCCAAGGCGAGCTGAGACTGCCGGATGGATTCTTGGATATACAGGCGGGCTTGATCGATATTCACTTTGTAGCCTCTCTTGGCTGATACCCTCGTACGTCCCACCCGGCAGGCTCGGCTTCAATCTCATCCGCCAACCCTCGCAGGCGATTCTCTGCCGCTAGGGCGATCTCCGCACTGGGCCGATCCCGCATCGAGGCGAAGTCCTCAGCCAGCGCACGCAGGCGAGAGGCGAGGAAGGGGAGCACGTTAGTCATGCTTGCCCAGTCAGGCGCTCGGCGTCCGTCTGGTCCCGCGAGTAGATCCGATGGCGCACCAGGGTCTTTGCAACCAATCACGCTGCACGTCACGTAACCCTGCGAGCCGAGGAATAGGGATTCAGCCCCGCACGATGGACAGCGCCCACGCACTCTCGGATGCAGCGTTGGCGGATCGTTCGTATAGCGGTCACTCACTGGCTGGCTCCTCTCATGAACCTCGTCGGCTTGCTTTCAATGACGATTCCGGAAGCAACCTCGCGGCTGCGTTCGTGGCTCATTCCGAGCCCGGCGATCAACGTGTTCACGGCCGCGTTAACGTCTCGGTCGTGAGTTGCACCACAGACACACGTCCATCGCCTTACTGACAGTCCTGCGTAGCCAGTCGGGCCGGTGATGGCTCGACATGCCGAACAGATCCTGGTGGAATTGCGAGAGGCAACCTCGACGAACTCGCGACCGCCTGCACGGCTCTTGTACGCGAGCATTTGCCGAAGTTGAGAGTGAGAGGCACTACTGACTGACTTCCCGAATGATCTGGCGATTCCGGCGGTATTGTCCTTGGACCACACGATCAATCTGTTTTCAGCGACGAGCCGCCGCGAGAGTTTGTGATTCCTGTCTCTTCTACGATTCGCGCCACGCTCACGTAGACGAGCGGACAGGCGTTCCCTCTTCCCACGCTGCGCCTGTGCGACACGCAATTCACCAGCGCGTAATTCGTCCGGGTGTTCGATGATTTCGCCATCTGAGGTAGTTAGAAGATTGGAAAAGCCTGGGTCCACTCCGATTAATCCATCAACCACTACCGCAATCGGCTCGCGTTCCGCCTGGATGAACAAACAGAGATACCAACCCGACGCGCGCTTGACGATCCGTGAGCACCCGCTGTGACCGGCTGGAATCTCTTGCGGATGGAACCGCGCCAAACCAAGGCCAGCAAGGTAAACAGACCGATCCGACCTAATGAGTTGACCCTGATCGAATGGAATGCTGTTGAGTTTGTTCCGCCGGCCTTTCAGTCGCGGCCGATTGGCTAAGCCGCCCCTATAGCGGTCGTACGCGTCACAAGCTTGAGCAACCAGAGCCGTCATGGCCTTCGACGGTACGCCGATCTTCCTTCCGTGACCATTTACGAGCGCCTTCATCTCGAAAACGGAGTGCCTGACGCCGACGTTGCCGTCAGCTTCAAGTTTCCGGATGGCCCAATTCCAAACACCCGTCAACCGAAACAGCCAGCGTTCGAGTTGGCGTTCCTGAGCTGGCCGAAGTCGCAGCTTTAATTGAACCTGAATCACGCCTTCGGCTCCTCTCGGCGTCCGTCGCGCACGGCTCGCAGCGCTTTAGCGACGGCTTCAAATGTGTCCGCCTCGGCCGCATCTTTACTCGCGATTCGATCGTCAATCTGCGCCGACTGCTCGCGTTCAGATGCAGACATTTTGGGATACCGCCTTCCCTCCATCTTTTCCGCAAGACGATGGCTCTCGTTCCAGTCGGCATCGGTGCCAGCGCGCCACGTCGCCGCAGAATCGCGCCGCTGCTGCTCAGACTTGCGAGCTGCGAGCGCCTTCTTTTCGATGAACGCTACTAATACGGCGATCCCCTCGTCTGGGGGTGGGGAGGCCCGTAAGGCGGCTTGGACGGCGGCTTCAAGTTCACTCGCGCACTTGGACCATGTGTATGCCGATGCTTGGTCAGGATCGTAATCGGCATCATTGCGCCAGCGCTGAATCAATCGGGCGATCGGATCGTCGGCCATCATAGAGAGTCCCCCAAAATACAAAATTCCTTCTACGCGCTTCAGTGCCTGAGAGTCATGCGCCCGTCCCAGCTACCGCGTCGGCGGCTCGTGCTTCTTCGTACGCCTGGATGAAGACCGCCGCGACTTGCGGGACGATGGCATTGCCGAAGCCGCGCAGTTGAGCCACCCGTCCTCGTATCCCATGAGCCAGCATGGAAAGGCCGGGTTTAATGCGCCATTGAGCACGGTATCGCCGACCGCCTCTCTCAACTTCTGCCTCGATCGCGTTCCACCCCACTTGCAAAGGGCCGCTCCACCAGAATCCGTGACGGCTGTTGGAGTCGGCCACCCCAACGCAATCGCCTTGACCAAGACCTGCAACGATGTGATCGCTGTTCGGTTGCCGCCCATGCGAGCTTTCATCGCCAGGTGAGCCGCCGGAGTTTTGTTGTCGTCGTTCGCTACTGGTGTCGGCCACCCAAAACAGGCGCTCTCGGACATGGGGAGCGCCGACGCTTGCAGCCGGGAGACAGACCGCCGCGCAGGCGTAAGCCTCGTTCTCCAAGTCATCACAAACTCGATCCCACCAGCCGAAGGCAATTGCCGCTTCAACCTGCTCACCAAACGCCGTTGCAGGTCGGCGCTCGCGTATGAGCTCGCGCCAGGCAGGCCAAAGGTCGCGCGAATCATTGGCGCCGCCACCATCGCCCGCGACACTGAACGGCTGACAAGGACAGCTCCCGGTCCAGACGGCTCTGTCGTCAGGCCATCCGGCGAGCCGCAAGGCGTAGGACCAGCCTCCGATGCCGGCGAAGAAGTGGCACTGGACGAATCCTCGCAAGTCGTCTGGTTGAACATCGACAATTGACCGCTCATCGACTTCGCCATCAGCAATCAGCTTCGCCTTGATCAGTTCCCGCAGCCACGCCGCCGCAAACGGATCGTTCTCGTTGTAGTAGCTGCTCATACTGCACCGTCACCACCGGCACCAAACCAACAAAACGGGCAAGCGTTGGACCCATATGCTTCCGTCCGGCCAGCACTTGGCCCACAAAGGACGCATGCACCCCAGCCCGCTTCGCAAACGCCGCCCGCGTCCGGTACTGCTGGACATGGCGAATCAAGACCAGGCGGGCTTCAGATTCAGTCAGCATCACAGGGATTTCACTTCTGCAATCGCGGCTTCCACAGCCTTCGCATAATTTCGGTAGTCGTCCAGGATCTGCTGTCGTGTTTTGCCAGACTGGCCGTGCTGTTCCTGCATTTGAGTCGGCGTGAACGCTCTAAAGGCGTGCGATGCGCGCTCGTAATCGTCGCCGCGAAGGCGAGACAACCCTTGGAGCACTAAATCTTTCGTGGCTTTTGTCATGGTGCGCCTCAATCTGGGCCTGCCGCAGCCGCCTTCGGATCGAACTGTGGCGCGATTACATAATCCAGAACCGTGATACTCCGATTAGCGAAGTGTTCATATCCAAGAACAAGCCCTGCGAAGTGACCGGCGATAAACGCTTCATGGTATCCATCGTCATCTGTGAAGCGCATCGTCACGGCGCACTGGAGACCGTATCCTTCAGCTAGTTCGCGATACTTCTGCAGCTTTGGATGACTAGATGCGTAGTGATAGTGCTCACTGTGCATGTCCACTGTAAATTTCTCCATCACCGAATACTGTAGGCTTCCGCCTCAATCTGCGCCTGTGTGACTTTTTTGATTCGTCTCGGCAGCTTGCCCACGTATTTATCACGCAACCCGAAATACACATCGCGCGCGGCATACCACCGCTTCAACTCCTCACCGTGCGTCCAGTGCCCAGCAACAACCACCTTGCCGTCTAAGAGCATGCGCTTGTCCTGCCAGTCTCGATCCTCGTCAGGCACGTAGCGCAGCATCCGGTGTGACACGCCAGCGGCTTGGCACTCGTGGCAGCTACAGGGTTCGTCCTGATACCAGAGGCTCACGGCCCTGCGATGCTCGCCAGATTCGGGTTCCTGCATCGGCAGATACGCCGCCACACTGGCGCGCGGGATGTGACGAATCCACTCAGCGGCTCGAGGAAAGCGATCGCATTTTTCGATACACAGGTCAGCCCCTTGCAACACTGACCGCAACGGGAATCTAATCAGCGCCCTGAAATACACCTCGGCAACCTGCGTGACTTCGCTGTGATCGCCACGTAATTGGAACGCCCGACGAAGTTCGACGAACTTATCCACGAAGACGACGAGGTCTTGCGCGTTCATGATCGCGCCGCCTTTTCTCGTATCGCTGCCACGATTCTTTCGGCCGAGAGGCCATCCCCCATCCCGGTTTGCTTTGGAGGCCACTGCGCAGCCACCCGAGGTCGCCAGAACTTCACCGCGTCAGGGTCAACGGGTTCATCCTCTGGAATCGTCTCGAAGGTGCTGTTGTAGAAGGCTTTGAGCGTCTGCTCTGATTGGCCCGTCGACCGCTCGAATTGCTCATGAAGGAAATCGGGCACACAGACGCGGCCGCACCACGAATGCCGCATATGATCCCGCGGTAGTGCCCCGCCCATGACGCCAGACCCCATCCCAGTCGCACGCGCGCGCGAAGAGCCGTTGTCATGGTCTAAGCCGTTAGTCTTAGCCAGTGTCAGCGCGCGCCCGCACGCGAGGGATTCCTGAGTCTCGACAGATTCGGGAGAAATTCCGGAGGGAGTCCGGAAAGAGTCCGGACAGGCCCACGAAGAAAGCTTGCGGCCTCCGGGAAAGATAGTGAACAGCCAACGCGTGTTGTCTGTGCAAGATTGGAGCACGTCGGCTGAGGGACTTGGATGGATGGTGCGCTTCGGATAGGTGATCTTCTGGTAGTCCTGCCAGCTCTCCTGGTAGCAGTAGGTTTGACCTTGATGCGCGAACGTCCGAATCAGGCCAGCGTCACGAATAACCCGCAAGGCTCGTTCAACCGTGCTTTGTGATCGTCGTGCGAGTCGATCATTGTCCGCTCGTAAGGTGATACCTGAAAAGCGCATCAGCCCGAAATCGTCGGCAGCGAGCACGTAGCTGCGCCACACAAGGTCTTCAAAATCAGTGAGGCTGTTGACCTTCGCAGAATGGCCGAGGCACTTGTGGAAGAAGCGATCGTCAGGCATTACTGCAGCCTGCCAATCTGGTACAATGCGGACGCGGAGCTAGTCATGGCACGGTCCCTTCGTGTTGTGATGAACACCGCATCGGATGTAACGGTCCGGTGCGGCTGCTCCTGATTATAACCGCTTTCGCCCAACTTTTCATAGACAAAAGCGAAAGTCATCGCACCATCTCGATCACATCCTCACCGGTTCACTGCTCGCGGAATCAACTCGAAAATAGCGCAGTCGGAAGACGGCATCTCGTTGAGAACTGCCTCGGCCTGCTTCCTGGTCAAAGGCCAAACGCCGTTGTCTAATACAGCTGCAGGCTTACCAAATACAAGATTCCCGCTGCAGATATACCCCACGAGAAATCTGGCTCGACGCTTCGCCATGCGCTCTTTCATGCGTGTTTTCATTGGCCCACCATCTCGATCACATCCTCTATCGTCCGCACGTCACACTTCCTGAATCTCGATCCCGTACTGCGCTTCTACCATTTTCTTTTTCAGCCGATACGTGGGCGTCTTCATGCCCTTGGCATCCTCGATAATCAGAACGCCGTTGACGCCAGTTCGATAGCGAAAATCCGCGATGTAGACGCAGACCTGGTGGAGTTCGCCATTCTTGCGGCCGCAGACGTAGAGCGGGAACTTCGGCTGGAGCTCCAGTTCTTTCACTTGGCCCACGCGCTCGAGCATCTTCAGCTCGCAGTACCGCTTCGCCTCTCGCTTGCTGGCGAACACGATGCCGTCCACCTCGGTGCGTTTGGCGCCATACTTGGAACTGGCGTCTCGGCGGGTACGGCCTCTCAGCATTAGCGTGCTTTCCACACCACGTTGCGCGTGCCAAACTTGCCATCCTTGAACCCACCCGCATACACCAGTTCCGCCTTGACGAGCTCAGCCCGCCTAGCGTTGATGGTGCTGCGCTGGAGTCCCAACAGATCGGCGGATTCCTGATCGGTGAGGCCCCAGGGATGATCTTTCAGCACTTGCAAGAGCCTGATCGTTTGTGGCAATGCACGAGGCTCAGCAGACTCAGCGCCCAACCGTGAGGCATGACGCGATTGTGGGTTGCTGCCGGCGAACGGTAAGCCTTGCTCGGTGTAGGGCATGTCAGAACACATCCTTATCGTCGTCGATGTCCACACCGAGATCCGCGCAGAAGAGTCGCCGCGCTTCCAGCCCAATATTCTCCGGTACGCGTGGTCTGTCCATTGTGTTGTACCGAGTCTCGATGCGTGACCACACATCATCAGTCCGATACTTGTGTCGAAGCGTCTGACGTGATTCACGAACCACTCTGTCCAGCCGCAGCCAGTGCTCACGGTCGAAGTAGATGAAGCGCCACACTTCGCGCATTAAGCGGCTGTCTTTCTCGATGACCACTTCAATGCTTCTCATGACAGGCGCTCAAATCTGAGCGGCCCGTCAGCCCCGCGCTCTGACAGGGCAATAATAGCCAGACGCTTGGCGTGATGCTCGCCATGATGGAAGCTGCACAGCATCAGAGAATCCTGCGTGTTGTGCCGCACCTCTGGATCCATCCTACGCGTCTTGTAGCGCCCCACCAGATGCGCCCATTCGCTCGGGCCGTCGCACATGAGAAAGCCTTTCGTCGCGAGAGAAGTCCAGATAATGCCCGTGTCACGAAAGACCCGGCAGTGGCCATCCCGCTGCACACACGCCGCGCGCACTTGGCGCTTGATTTTTGCCTCAGTCCTGCGATTCGACGCCTGGACGCGCTTGCGGGGACGGGGCTTCGGGAAGGCAATCATTCGGTAAACATCCCAGTCCGATTGACAATTTGCGAGATGGTCGAACGATGCACCCCAAACATCTCCGCGAGTTCACTGCCGGTGAAGCCTTCGGCCCGCATGACGCGAATCCGCGCGATGACCTCTGGCGTCATCCGTAGACGCGCACGACGGGGCGGCGGATTCTTCGCCAAGTTGAGGAGTTCGGCGTCCGTCATCGGCTCAACCGCATCTCTTCTTCCTTACTGCGGAGGAAATATTTCAGCGACCGAGCCAACTCGATCGCGAGTTCCTTGGTGTCTCTGGCCTCTCGTTTGCGGGAATATTCCGGCGATGTCTCAGCCCGTATTTTTGCCCGATTGGCGGCTTCATCCGAGTCGAGATACTTCAGCAACACCTCCGCAAACTTGGCGTCCGCTTCCCGTATTTCGTCGTTCAGATTCCCAACCAACGCTGTGAGTCGATTCAGGAGTTCCGCCGCGCGATCCGGTTGCAGGTCGGGCGTATCCCTGACTTCGATCTGAATCATCCGCACCATGCCGCGAATCGTGGTCGTCGCCATTACGCCGGCACTCCCATTAACGCCGCAACGGATTCAACTTCCCGATCCACATCAGACAGGAACAGCCGCACCGCGAGTTCATGCGCTGGGAAATCAATATCCGATGCCTGGATGCGCGTCCGCTTCAATCTGACCTGCTCCGGAAAGTCAGGGTGATACGACACGAAGTCTCCCCACGCTCGCCCGGTCAACCACAAGCCGTGGACGATTTGCAGGAAGTACTCATTGGGGAGTTCGCCGCGGAGGTAATCCAGATGGGTCGCCGCCTTCGGGCACTTGATCTCGATCAAGCCGTCAGCCGTCAACCCGTCTGGTGAGCACCCCGCCATGAGTTCGTCGTGCATGACGAACCCGACCGACTCCACCATGATGCCTGTCTCGGCTTCGTAAGCGGCTCGAGCCTCAGCTTCCAGTTCGATCCCACGCTCCATGTCGAACGACAGAAAGCCATCCTCTTGCGCGCGGCCCGTTAAACGCTCCAGCACGAGCTGCACGCGGAGATTCCGGCGGCCGGCTGCCTCCCCACCCTTCTTGAGCGTGGCGAAGGCGTCAGCGACCCTGGAGGCCGTCAGGCGCCCCAACCGTGCCGAGGCCCACTCCGGACTGCGTTGATCGCATGGGAGGATGATCACTTCGCCCCCACTGGAACATGAGCCTTGACCGCGCGCTGCTTGATCGTCATCCACTTCCGGCCATCGACCTGCGTCAGATGCTTGCGGTATTCAATCTTCGACTTGGTGAAGGCTTTCTGGAGGGCTTCTGTCCCTTCGTCCGCGACAGCCACTAGATCGGCAAACCACTCGTCATATCCGGACGGTATCGCTGGTTCTGGCGGCAACTCGTCCGTCAGTTCGGCGCGCGGAGCCTGCCGAGGTGATGCGCCGTTGCCGTCATCATCCGTCTGGGCAATTGCCGCCAGTCCAGCCAGTGAATACCGACGCAGATACGTCGTGGCACTCCCTACCCCCTGCGCGTCTGGCTTGGCGAGCGGTGCCGCAGGCAGGCCACTGATCCACTGCCCGCTCGTGTGAAGCAGGAGCGTCTCTACCGTCACGATGCCATCCGCAAATGTAGGCATCTGAACGACCGCTAGGCCATGCCTCGCAAAGATCGGTCG
>Ga0247745_1000094_pt1 | contig 11266 bp, 19 predicted proteins | sample UWRJS109311C5_FD_179938 | JGI IMG/M metagenome (GOLD analysis project Ga0247745, IMG submission 179938) | Soil microbial communities from Arlington Agricultural Research Station in Wisconsin, United States - UWRJ-S109-311C-5 | ecosystem: Environmental > Terrestrial > Soil > Agricultural land... | reverse complement strand
CCAGGACCCCGACCACGAGCCGCCGCCCAGTCCCACCGAGGAACCCGGCAGCGGCTGGAACCAGGACCCCGAGCCCGAGATGCCCCCGGGCTACGACGAGCCGGACGACCCGGACGAGGATGACCCCGTGGACGAGGGTCCGCCCAGCAACGTGGACGACGACGGGGTGAACCACTTCGCGGTGACCACGATGGACGACAACACGCCCGACGTGTGCGGTGGGTGTGGCCAGACGTGGCCGTGTGACGCGGCGTACGACCTGGGTCTGGCTGAGCGCCCCACCGAGGACACCCCCGACCCGACGCCCACCGACCCACCGACCGTGTAGCCATGTTGCGTACGGCGCGGTGGCTCCAGTGTGATTTCCCGGGGTGTGTGACGGTGTACAACCCCGAGCGGTACCGCGTGTACGTGGCGGCCCACCCGCGTTCGAAACACATGCGGGACGGCGCCGCGTCCGAGGGCTGGTTGCACACGAATGAGGGCGATGACCTGTGCAAACGGCACGCCGCCGTGCATCAGCAGCGCCCGCCGCAACCCGCGCTGTTCCCCGTATCCGAAGACGATCACAGGGTGTAACGTAAGCCCAGACAGGACGATCCCCCCGGGTTCACCGCCGGGGGGATCGTTGACGCAATTCGACCCTGCTGGGAGTCAGCCGTGATCATAGCACCTAAAGGCTTTAGGCGTCCCTGGGACTGGTTCGGAGCCGAGTACTCCGACCGTCGCCAGCGCTGGCTAGACCGCATCGCCGACGACCCGCGCCTGAGCCCAGCCGAACTGGGCGCCGCCTACGCAGTCTTGCGCGCGATCGATCGGGTCGGCTGGGGCGCCGACAGCATCGAGCTACCCGAGCGGTATCGCTCCTTCGTCAATCGCCTGACCGCGTACGGGTACATGACCAACCTGTTCGCCGCGCTGCGATGAGCACCGTTCTGCGAGGCCCGATGGCCTCTGACAGGTACAGCACCGTATCCAACGCGTTCGCCCGCGACGCCCGGCTGTCGTTCAAGGCCCGTGGCCTGGGCCTGTGGTTGTTCTCCCAGGCGCCGGGATGGCAGACCAGCATCCGATCCATCGCCGCGCAAAACGGCTGCGGCAAGGAGTCGGTGATGACCGGACTCCAAGAGCTGGAGCGGTGCGGGTACCTGCAACGTCGGCCCCAGGCGAACGCGGGGGGGCGGTTCGGGGATGTGGACTACATCGTGACGGACGTGCCCACCGTGTCCGGGTTTCCGGGACACGATGACCGTGTCCCGGAAACCCGTGTCCCGGAAACCCGTGTCCCGGAAACCGGTACGCATAAGAAGACCAACTTCCAAGAAGACCAAGAGCAAGAAGACCAAAAGAGGGCGGACGAGTCCGCACCCGCGCTGTTCGATGCGCCTGTTCTCGACCGACCGACCGCCCCACGGCCCGACCCCGTGAACGTCGCTGCCAAGGCCCTGGCCGACCACTGGCACAAGATGACCAACGGCATGGGCAACTTCCACGCGGTCCGCGCCGTGGCCGTCAAGGCCCTGAAGGCCGGCTACGACGCGGCGGCCGTCTGTGCGGCCATGGACGCCCTGTACGAGCGGCGCCTACCGTTGACCTCCGGGGCGCTGGATATCGAGCTGAGGGGCGGCCTGGGCTCCGGGAAGACCACCACCAACCGCAGCGGGCACCAGCCGTACCGGGACGACCCCAGCGACTGGGACTACGACGACGCGAACCCACTGGAGCACCGATGACTGATCCCACCGCCACGTCCGGCCAGGTCTGGGCTGCCACATCCCCGTGCCAGGGGGTATGATGCCGTCACCAGCACAGTTCCGACGCCAGGATTGGAGGGCAGCAGACGTGGAGAAGTGGAACGCGCGACTGGACGAGATCCTGGCCGCGCGTGGCCTGACCGCCACCGACCTGCCCGAAGTTGACTGGGACGCCGAGGAGCGACGCACCCGCGACGAGTGGGCCGCGAACAAGTCCCGCGCCCTGTTGTCCCGTCTGCCGGATCGGTACCGGGACGCGGTCCCGCGCCACGAGGAGTCCACCCGCTGGTTGCGGGACTACGCCGAAGGCCAGATGGTGAACTACGCCATCGTCGGTTCGCCCGGCGTGGGCAAGACGTGGGAGATGGCCGCCATCGTCCGGGCGTTGCTGACCGACGAGGTCCGTCGTGTCCCGGCGACGATGGTCACCGTGACCACGATGCTGGACGCGTTGCGGCCCAACGCGGACGGCGCCTCCGACATCGGCCAGTTCCAGTGCGCGCCGGTGCTGGGCATCGATGACATGGGTGCCGAGAAGTCCACCGAGTGGACCGACGAGCAGCTGTTCATGGTGGCCGACTACCGACACAACCGGAACCTGCCCACGATCGTGACCTCGAACCTGTCCCCGGCCAAGCTGGAGGCCCGCTACGGGCCCCGGATTTGCCGCCGTCTGTTCGAGGGCGCACGTCTCCTGACGATCCGCACGGCGCCGCCGCAGGTGCCGTCCTGGTTCGGCCGGAGCTGAGACTGTGGTGCCCGCCCCTACCGCCGTGGGGGGCGGGCACCACACCCACAGGAGGTGTCATGCCTGACGAGGATCTGTTCGTTCCCACCGAAGCCGACGACGACCCGGACACCAACGCCACCATGCAGCAGGGCAAGACCGAATCGCTGGCCGATCCCTGGTTCCAGACCGACGAGGGCAAGCGCTGGTTGGCGGCCCACGATGAGTGACTTCGGGGAGGTCGCGTACACCGCCTACAGCCAGGTGTCCGGTGGGGTGTCGCTGGCGTCGGGGCAACCGTTGCCGGCGTGGGTGCTGGTCGCCCCCCGCGTCCAGGCCGCGTGGCGGGTAGCCGCCGCCGCCGTGTTGCTGGAGTCCCAGATGGAAGCCGCCCAGAACGGGGACCGTCATGGCGATCCCGTCTAGCCCGCGCGGTTCCCGCCCGGTGATCTGGGCCGCCGTGCACAGTGCCGAGGGCGCCCGCACCGCCCGGAACCTGGGGTCGTATTTCAACTCGGGCGTGGACGCCAGCTCGCACGTGGGCATCGACCCCACCGAGACGTTGCCGTACGTGTCGTACGACCGGGCCGCGTGGACGTTGCGGAGCGGCAACCCCATCAGCGACAACGCCGAGATCTGCGGGTTCAGCCGCTGGACCCGCGCGCAGTGGCTGTCGACGACGCCGGTGGACGGTGTCACCAACCCGCGCGCCATGCTGGACCGCACAGCCGATTGGATCGCGGCCCGGTGCCTGGCGCGCGGTATCCCCATGGTGAAGCTGACCGTGGCCGATGTGCGCGCCGGCCGACCGGGTGTGCTGGGCCATGCTGACTACACCAACGCGACGGGCGACGGCACCCACTGGGACCCGGGCCCGAACTTCCCATGGGACTACGTGATGACCCGCGCCAACACGAAAGGCATCCTGATGGCACTCACCGATCAGCAGCAGCAGTGGATGTATGACGCGCTGTCGGGCGCGTACGTCGGCACCGACAACCAGCGCAACATCGGCCAGGCCATCGCGGACGTGTGGAACTTCCTGTTCACGCCGGGGTGGACCCCGCCGGGGTACGGGCCGGGCGCCAACGCCATCGTGTCCACCAACAGCCAGCTGTTCTATGACACGCCGGCCGACAGCGACCGCGCGCCAGCGGCCCCCGTGTACGGCCCGTCCATCAACCAGCAGTTGGAGGACATCCGCCGGGCGTTGGCCGCGTTGGGCGGCGCCGCACAGTGACGGACACGTGGGTGTTGCCGTTGCCGTACCGGCGTCCGCCGCTGTCCTTGAACCAGAAGATGCACTACATGGTGGAGCACAAGATCAAGGGCGAACTGAAACAGGCCGCCATCGTCATTGCCAAGCAGCAACGCATCCCGCGACTGCGGGCGTGCACCGCAGAGCTGGTCTGGTTCAAGGGCGACAACCGCCGCGCCGACAGCGACAACACCAGCCCCACCCTGAAGCCGTTGATGGATGGGTTGGTGGCGGCGGGGATCTTGCCCGACGACGACAGCGCCCACGTGTTCCGCACCAGCACCCGCATCGTCCTGAAACGCGACGACCCCCGCCCGTTCCAGGGCCCCCGGCTCCAACTCCACATCCGCGACATGTCCGCCCTGGCGGGCAGCAACCTCCCGGGATTCCAGCGATGACCGAACACGTGACCGTGGTGCGCACCGAGTCCGTGCCCATCGACAGCATCAGCCCCCACCCCGCGAACCCGCGCCGGGGCGACATGGCCCGTATCGAGCGGTCGCTGCGGGAGCACGGCCAGTACGCGCCGTTGATCGTGCACGAACCGACCGGTCACATCCTGGCTGGGAACCACCGGTGGCGGGCCGCCAAGGACAAGCTTGGTTGGTCGCATGTGGACGTTCAGTTCGTCACCTGCACCGAGACGAAAGCCTTGGAGATCCTGGCCATGGACAACCGGTCGTCCGACGACGGCCGGTACGACGATACGGAGCTTCTCGCGCTGCTGGAGCAGATCACCGACAGCGGGAACCTGGATGCGGCCGGGTACGACGTGGATGACCTGGACGATCTGTTGGCGCGGCTGGAGGAACAGGACCCCACGGACGACACCTTGACCGAGGCGTTAGGGATCGACGCCCGCAAGGCAGCCGACACCTACAACAACAGCGGCGTTCGGTCCATTGTGCTCACGTACCCCGAGGACGAATACGAGCAGATCGTGTTGGGGTTGCAGCACATGTGTGCCCGCTACGAGGTGCCGGACTTCAGCGCGGCCGTGGCCGCCATGATTCCCGAGCTGGAAGACTGATGATGTGGCATGTCGCGGACCGTCCACGTGTGTTGACCTCCGCCGAAGCGACCGCCGTAGTGGGTACCGCCGTGGGTGTGCGGGTGCCGAACCTGACCGATGCCGCCGTCATCCGCGACACCGACACCGGCGCACCGGTGTTGGCGTACTTGCCGTTGCAGCGTAACCACGTCGCGTTGCTGCGGAGGCATGTCGTCGGGTACGAATGTGCCGCCGTCACCCGCAACGCCAACTACAGCACCAAATCAACCACCTTCGGGTACAGCCCCCGCGCGGCGATCAACCGCCGTGAAGGATGCCAGGCGTCCGCATTCGCACGTGACGAACGCGACCGGCAGAACGTGTTGGACGCGACGGCGGTGACGTTGCGCGCGATGCTCGCGCTGGTGGACCCCGACATCGTGGACCGTGACCGCGCGACCCTGTCCACAATCGACCAGGATTGGTTCCTGGGCGACAGCGAACTGTGGACATCCGGTGTCATCAACCAGTCCAGCGTGTTGCCGTACCACCGGGACCGGTTCAACTTCCCCACCTGGTCGGCCATGCCGGTGTTGCGGCGCGGCATGAACGGCGGGTTCCTGCACGTGCCGGAATACGATCTGACGGTGGCGTGCCGCGACGGGTGGGCGGTGTTCTTCCCGGGCCACGACCTGGTCCACGGCGTCACCCCGATGCGGCCCCGGGTCCCCGACGCATACCGGTACAGCATCGTGTACTACGCGTTGCGGGGGATGAAGGACTGCCACACGGCGGCCGAGGAAACCGCGTACGCCCGCCGCCGCCGCACCGAACGCGAGGTGGCCATGGCTGCCAAACTGAAGGAGAGCCCGTGACGTTCCAGGTCGCCATCCCCAGTCACCGCCGGGCCCGCCTGTTGGAGTCCGCCACCTTGGCGACGCTGGCGCGCGGCGGGGTGGACCTGGGCGACGTGACTGTGTTCCTGGATCGGACGGACCCCGACATGGACGCGTACGGGGCCCTGGCGCGCCGGCTCGGGTTGCGGCTGGTCGTCAGCCAGGTGCGCGGCATCAACCCCCAGCGTCGCCTGATCAGCGGCCACTACGCCCCGGGGGTGCGGGTGTTGTGCATGGACGACGACGTGACCGACGTGGTCCGCGCCATCGACACCAAACACCTGGAGCCGATCGGTCGTGGCCTGGCCCAGTGGATCACCGCCGCGTTCGACCACACCGACGCGGTCGGCCTGAAGGTCTGGGGCACCAGCGCGGTGGCCAACGCCTACTTCATGACGCCCGGCCGCCCGCCCACCGAAGACCTGAAGTTCCTGATCGCGACCATGTACGGGTTCGTCAGCCGTCCCGGCCACCCGGTCCACAACACCACGGTGGCCGTCAAGGAGGACTACGAGCTGTCGCTGCGGGCGTGGTGGTATGACGGGGGCGTTGTCCGGTACGGCGACGTGACGACCCGCGCCGACCACTACAAGGCGCCCGGCGGGTGCCAGGACTACCGCACGGCGGACGTGTCGCTCCAGGCCGCCGCCTCCCTGGAGAACGACTGGCCCGGCATCGTCCGGCGCAACACCCGCCGCAAGTCCGGCCACGCCGAGATCCTGCTGAACCGGCGCCCGCGCCACGGCGGGCGCCCGCCCCAGGCCGACCTGCCGGGGATCTACCGACCGAGTCACGGGTCTGCATCGGGTGCGCCCGCCCAAGATCCGGTGTAGCGGTACACCCCGCCAGGGGGTTACTCTTGGAGCATGCCACGACAGTCCGGGAAAGCCGCCGCTGAGCTGGAGCGGGCACGCCAAGCCGATCAGCTGATCCAGCTGGTCATCGCGGGCCAGTCCGTGGCGAAAGCGGCGGACAGCCTGAAGATCTCCTACGAGGTCGCCAAGCGCATGTACCGCCAGGCGCTCCAGAAGACGTTCGACGAAAGCACCGACCAGCGGCAAGAGCTGTTGGGTCGGGAGCTGAAGACGCTGGAGATGTTGCAGCGCGCGTTGTGGCCGGGCGCGCTGCGCGGCCACGTCCGGTCCGTGGAGGTCATGTTGGCGGTCATGGACCGCCGGTCCAAGTACCTGGGGTTCGACGCCGCCACCAAAGTGCAGGTCGAGTTCGCCCGCGTGGACCAGGCCCTGTCCGACATCACCAAGATCATCGACGGGGAAGCCACCGCCCAGGCCGCCACCTTGCTGCGTATCGAACCCGGCCAGCCGTGACCGCCGCCGCCGGCATCGAGGCCATCCTGGCGCAACTCACCCCCGAGGAACGGGTACGGCTGAAGCCCAAGCTGGATCGGGTGCTGACCCACCGGGCCGCGTTGCGCCGATTCCCCACACCGGGGCACCTGGGGCAACTGTTCCGGCCCGGCTGGTTACAGACCCCCATGCTGGACGCCATCGACGGGGCGATCATGTCTGCGTTCCGTGGCGAACAGCTGCGGTGGATCATCAACACCCCACCCCAGGAAGGCAAGACCAGCCGGTTGCAGGACGGCGGTGCGTGGCTGTTGATGAACCGGCCGTGGCTGCGGATCGCGTACGCCAGCTACGAACAGGGCGTTGCCGCCCAGTCGGGCCTGGCCATCCGCCAGCTGTACGAAACCCACGGGTCCGGGTACGTGGGCCAGGCCGAATCCCCCGACCGCGAAGACGTGCTGGGCCTGTTGCTGGACCCCAACCGGGGGATGCAAACCAACTGGGCGCTCGCGGACGTGCCCGGCCGCAAGGGCATGCGCCCCGGCGGTGTGCTGTCCGTGGGCATCGGGTCCGCGTTCACCGGCCGCCCGGCCGACGTGCTGATCGTGGACGACCCGCTGAAGGACGCGAAAGCAGCCGACAGCCCCGTCATCCGCCGCGCGGTACGCGACTGGTTCCAGTCGGTGGCGTCCACCCGGTTGGCGCCCGGGGCCATCGTGATCGTGATCCAAACCCGCTGGCACGAGGACGACCTGACCGGCTGGTTGCTGGCCGAGGACAGCGCCAAGCCGTCCCCCCGGTACCGGCACCTGAACATCCCGGCCCGCGCGGAGGGCCTCACCGAGCAGGGCCGGTGCACGTGCCGCGATTGCGTCGAACGCCCCGACGCGTTGGGCCGCGCCCCCGGCGAGTACCTGCTGTCGGCGCGCGGACGCACGGTCCCCGAATGGCGCCAGATCGAGGAAGACGTAGGGCAGCGTTGGTGGTACGCCCTGTACCAGGGGCGCCCCACCCCACCCGAAGGCGGCATCTTCCAGCGGGCGTGGTTCGACCGGAACCGCGTCGCCGAACCACCCGAGCTGGCCATGGTGATGACCGTGGTCGACCCGGCCGACAACATGGGCGACGGCGACGAGGCCGGCATCATCACGGGCGGCATCGACCGCGACGGCCGCATCTATGTCCTGGCCGACGACAGCGGGCACTACACGGTGGCGCGGTGGGTGCGGGTGGCGTTGTTCGCGATGATGCGCCACAACTCGTCCCGGCTGGTGTACGAGCAGTCCCTGTCCGGGTTGAACCGGGCGATTGCGGCCGAGTGGAAAGCCATCCGCCGGCAGGCCCGCCAGTTGGCCGCGCGCGGCGATGTGAACGACTGGCCGCGCGTACCGGACATGGTGGTCCTGGATGCGGCGGTGGAGGCGCTGACCGATGTGGACGACACCGAGGTCGAGCAGGCTGCGTTGCGGCGCGAGCTGGCCGAGTTGTGGCCGCATGTGCCGCGCGTCATGGACATGCCCCAGGCCGGGCCGCCGGTGAAGCGGATCAAGCCGCAAGGCACCAAGACGTTCCGCGCCGAGATGGTGTCCCCCACCTACGAGCAGGACCGCGTCAGCCACGTGGGGCACCTGGTGAAGTTAGAGCACCAGATGGCCACCTGGTTGGCGACCCAGGACAGCCCGGACCGGATGGACGCGGCGGTGCACCTGGTGACGGAGCTGGGCAAGGTCGGGGGCCAGTCCCGCATCGAGGCGCCGTCGTCGACGCCGTCGCTGCCGGGGCGCCAGCGTCGGTTGCCATCGATCATGCGTACGACCCGAACAGCAGGGAGGTGACCATGGAGGAGCCGGCACCCATCGGTGTCCCGCACCAGGTTCGCGCCGTGACGTTGCGCGTCGAGCAGTTGCCCAACGGCAAGTTCCGGTTGTCGACACCGGCGGCGCGTGGGTGGGCGTATGTGGGTCGCACTCCCACGGAGCTGTATCGGGCGATGTCGGCCGCGTTCGTCGAGGCGCAGTGTGCCGCGTATGCGCGGTGGCGGGGCGAGCGGTACGAGCTGGACGCGTTGACGGAGCCGGTCGCGGGTGATGCGTTGGCGGGTCCCCGGCGGCCGTTGCGGGCGCGCACCAACCGGGACAACGTAGGGTATGGCCGCAACCAGGAGCGGCCGGATTCGTATCCGGTGGATCAGTGGGAGCGGTTGCCGGATGGGCGGTTGCGGTCGCCGGGCGGGTTGACGTATGGGCCGGATAGCCTGATGGCGCGGCGGGTGTTGGGGCGGGCTGAGCGGGCCGGTATCCGTCTATGAACCGGGGGAGTTGACACCCCCCGACGTGGGGGTTATACTCAGGGGGCGATTCAGCCGACGACCGTACAGGGAGAACGCACAATGCCCCACGTGCACCAACTGACCGTAACGCGTCACACGGCCGACAACTGGTCCGCCACGTGCAGCTGCGGCAAGTGGTCCAGCGACGGCAACCGCAGCCAGATGCGGGCGTACGACCGGTGGATGAACCTGCACACCGTCACCGCACCCGACACCCGCAACCGCCACACCAACCGGCGAATCTGACCCCCATCCTGAGGAGGACTACCCGCATGAACAAGTACCGCCCCCCCGCCATCGCCGCCACCCTGGCGGTCGCGATGGCCGCGTTGACCGGCTGCGGCAGCTGGGACAAGGCCGCCGAGCCGTACGAAGACGCCAGTCGCGGCGCCGCCAACAACGCGCCGGCCGACACGATCACCATGCCGGACGGGTTCAGCAACCTGGCCACCAAGTGCGACCACGGCAACCGCGTGTACGTCGCGTTCAAGGGCGACAACCTGTACGCATCGATCGCGGTGGTCCCCAACGACCTGACCTGCCCCAAGCCATGACGTGGCCCGACGTGGCCGCAGCGGCGGTCGTGGCGGCTTTCTGGCTGGTGGTCCTGTGGTTGCTGGACCGAGACTGAGAGGGGGTAGATCGTGAGCAGCTGGGCTGAAGTGACCGGGCTAGCCGGACCGCCCGACGACGAACACACCGACGTGGAGGCGCCCGTCGCGGCGGCAGCGCCCCGCGTCGCGGTACCCGCAACGCCAGCGGCACTGAGACACGCGACCGCCGGCGCCAAGATCCATTACCCCGGCGACGGACCCGAACCCGAGCCCCCGGTGCGCCGCCTGCGGTACATGGACGACAACCATGCCGATTTGGTGCGCACCCGCGACAACAAGTGGCGCTGGGTCTCCCGCGACCAGCGCACGGAAACGGCCCCTGACCGGGGCGGCTGGGGTTGGCGGTTCGTCCAGCTCGAACGACCTGGCACCTGGGTCGTGATCGAGGTGGACGACCCACCGTCAGAGCTGAAAGGTCACCCGCGCACCGAGGAGCCGGGCCCGGAGGTGTTGCGGGTCCAGCCGTACGACGGGGACGACCAACCACTGGTTCCGTTCGGCGACTGCTGTGAGGTGGTCCGCGTGCGTGAAGGTTGGTGGTGGGTGGCGCGCGGCGATCACGGCCCGGGGGCCAGGCAACGTGGTTGGCGGTGGGGCGGCAGCCAGTTGAACGGTATGGCGTACTGGGTGGATGCCACCACCCCACAGGACCGCGACAACCATGCCTCCGGTGCGGCCCTGCGCGATGGGTTGGTGTTCGATGGTGCCGGCATCGAACCGCCCCGGTTCATCGTTCGACTGGAACCCGCGAACGGCGGGGACTGGATGTTGACGCGGCGGCCGGATGGCGGCTGGTGGTTCATCCGCCAGGCGACCGACGTGCCAGACGGCGCGGACGTGGGTTGGCCATGGGCCCACAGCAACGCCCACCACGATCGCCAGTGGCGCCCGCTGTACCCGTCGCTGAACCCCGACCCTGGCGCCGACGAGGCGCTGGTGAAGGACCTGGCGTTGTGCCTGCCGGTGGATGACGAGTGGCACCGGATCGGCACCCATAGCGAGACCGGCGAACCCGTGTGCGCGACGCGGCACGGTCACGAGGAAGACGACTGGGACACGTACGTCGGGAACCCCCACGAATGAGAGATTGGTTGCGGCGGGTCGCGGCCATCATCGGTGTGACGCTGATGCTGGGCGCGGCCTTGGCCGTGGGGGTGTTGGCCGCGTTGTTGTTGGCGGCTATGGACTTTTGGCTGAGGAACCAATGATCGAGAAGGGTACGAGTGATGTGGCGGGCAACCGTGGTGACGTCCACGGTGGTAATGATGTCGGTGCCGCACCTGGCCGGGTTGTGGATGGTGACGTTGATGTCGCTGGGGTACGGGGCGTTCCTGTGGGTGTTGTTGCGGGAGGCCCGGTAGACGTGTACGTGGGTGTGTCATCGGCCGGG
>Ga0247745_1000093_pt1 | contig 11315 bp, 11 predicted proteins | sample UWRJS109311C5_FD_179938 | JGI IMG/M metagenome (GOLD analysis project Ga0247745, IMG submission 179938) | Soil microbial communities from Arlington Agricultural Research Station in Wisconsin, United States - UWRJ-S109-311C-5 | ecosystem: Environmental > Terrestrial > Soil > Agricultural land... | reverse complement strand
GTCGATGGTCACCGTCACCCCGGCGGGGATGACGCCGGACACGATGAACGCCATGCCGGTGGATTCGTTGGTGATCACCGGGTTGTCCACGGGGCCGGTCACCTCGAACACGGGCCACGCCGGGACATCGCCCACGTTGACCGCCGTGCCGGCGCCGCCCGGGTTGACCACCGACCCGTAGTTGTAGTTGTACGTCTTGTTGTAGGTGCGGCCGGTGACCTCGGCGGCGGGCAACCCGATGTCGATGTAGTCGGCACTGCCGGTGCCGAACTTCCACGGCGGGTTCGCCGCGATCAACGTGAACGACACAACGACCGCCACGCCGCCGTCTTGGTTGCCCATGATGGGGGTCGCCTTGAAATCCCCGGACGGGCGACAGATCATCCCCATGCGGCGGCCCACCCCGAAGTCGTACTGGTCCCACACGACCCGCTTCCGGGGGCCCAGCTTCGCCCTGAGCGTCCGAATCTTGTTCCGGAGTGTCGCGGGGTCGTACGCCACCAACGCGCCCTGGATGGGCAACACACGCGGCCCGATCGACTGGGGTCCGTCCAGACCGCCGTCCCGGCCACCGGACGTGTCGATAGGGGTGATGAACTCGACGCCCTCCCACCCCTCCGGTTCGTCACACGCGGTCTGGGTGCCGTCGTCGTGGGTCGTGTTCCACCAGAAGTCATCCGCCAACACCGTCAGGCCATCACCCAACCGGTACTGGCCCTCGTTCGCCACCACCGGCAGGTGCGCGTACGGGCTCTCCACCATCAGACCCCCACCCACTGGTCGTTGACGCCCGCCTGGACGCCGTTGCGTGCGACGGTCAACGTCGATGCGGACGAATACAGGTCACCCATGCCGCGCTTCAACACCAGGTCGCTGAACTGCTTCACGTCGGTGCCGGGCTGCATCACGTTGGTTTGGTGCACCACCGTGCCCGCCAACGCGGCGGCGGCGCCGCTCCCGCTGGCGGCGTTGGTGCCGAACACGGTGCCCACGTTCACGTCGCCCGTGGCGGCGGTGGTCATCCCGGCCACCGCGTCCGCGACCGCCGGAATCATGCTGTCGATGCCAGCCACCAGGCCCTGGCCCAGGTTGATGCCGATCTCGCGGAACACAGTGGATGGCGAGTGCACCCCGAACCCGGACTTGGCCTTGTTGATGGCGCCTTCGGTGGTTACCCCGATCACCGACAACAGGTTGTTGACCATGGACTTCACGCCATCGATCAGGCCCTGAATGATCTGGCGGCCCGTGTCGTAAAGCCACCGCGCGGCGCCCTTCACCGCGTCCCAGATTTTCCCCGGCAGCGACAGGAACCAATCGACCACGGCGCCGATGGCGTCACCGACACCGCTGACGACCTTCCCCATCAGGCTGACGATGTTCTGCCAGATTTGGCTGAACCACTGGCCGACCTTCCCGACCAGACCACCGAAACCATCCGCGAACAGGTCCTTAATCCACGAGAATGTTTCGCTGAAGAATTCGCCGATCCCATTCCAAATATATGAAATGAAGTCCGCGATAGCACCGAAGATCGACGTTACGACATTCCAGATCCCGCTGAATACGGCCGTGAATACCGTCAGCAGGAACCCGAGAATGTTCGCCACAATCGTGATGACCGGCACCAGAATAGCCAACAGGAAGTTAGCGACGTCCGCGATGATCGGCATCAACGCGATGAACGCCTCGGCCCAGGCCCGGATGTACGGCATCACTGCCTTGATCAACTCGATCAAGCTCGGCAGGATGTCCGCCACCATCTGGATGAACGGCGGCAACATCGACAACACGATCTGGATCAGCTCGACGAACACGGGCGCCAACGGGGCCAGCGCCTTCACCAGGTTCGCGAACGCCTTCCCGATGTCCTCGATCACCGGCTTCAGCTGCGGCATCGCCTCGTCCAGCGCACGACTGAACGCGTCGATGACCGGCTCGAACGCGGCCAGCACCGTAGCGAACGCATCCGCCAACGCCGTCAGCAACGGCCGCAACGACGCCAACAGCTGGCCCAGCGCCCGGAAGATCGGCACCAGCACCGGCCCGATGGCCTGGGCGATGTCCGCGAAGATCGGCATGACCGTCGTGCCGATGATCGACACCAGCTGGAAGAACGCCGGCGCCAACGCGTCGACCACCCGGCGCATCGACGTGAAGAACCCGATCAACGCTTCCTGACCGGCGGACGACCCGGTGAAATCGGCGAACCGCTGCGTGATGGCCTCGATGTTCTGCAACAGGCCACCGCCGGACGCGCGGGCCGCGTCCATGATGTTGCCCAGGCCCTCGAACACGTTGCCCGCGATAGCGCCCAACGTCTTCACGGCCTCGATGGCGCGGTTGAAGAACGCCTCCAAGCTGCCGTCCGCCGCCATCGCCGAGATGCGCTCCGCGAACGATGTCGCGAACGTGGTGACCGCCGCCGTCAACCGTGGCAGGAACGTCGACCCCGTGGTGACGATGTCCAACAGCGCGGACGTCGCCGGGACGATCGCGCCCCGCAACCCCGCGAACGCGTCGCGGACACTGGCGGTGAACGTGCCCACCTTCTGGACCTGTTCCGCCTGGAGCAGGAACGCCGCCACGTCAGCACCAGCACCACCCACGTCGCGGGCGATGCTGCGGAACGTGTCCCCGAACAACGGCAGGTACGTCTCGGCCAGGGGACGAACCACGTCACCCAGTTCCTCGAACAGGGCCTGCTGCACGTCCAGACGCATCTCGTCGAATGCGGGCTTCACGTCCTTGACGGCCTTGGCGAAGTCCCGCGCCGCCGGCGCCAGGTTCTTCAGTGCCTCCTGGAACGCGGCGCCGTCGCCCGACGCGATGGCCTTGAACGCGTCACCCATGCCCTGGGTGGCGAGCTTCACGGCGGTGCTGACGACCAGGTACCCGGCCAACGCGGCGGGCAACAACCCCACCACACCGGCGGCCTGTAACGCGGCGCCGGCCAGCGCCCCCACCGCCAACCCCAACTGGACCACCCCGGCCACCGCCCCCGCAGCAGCCGTCCCCACCAACAGGAACTTCCCCACCAGCGCGGCGCCGCTGAACACCGACGTCAGCGTTGCCCGCAACCCGGTGAACACGCGCTTCCACTTGGTGCTGACGCGGGAGCTGGTTTCGTCGGTGTCGCGATCGACCGCATCAAAGAACCCGCCCCCGGCGACGGCCTCTTTGATGGCGGCACGGAACTCGCGGCGGATGGACTGGCCCAGGCCGCGCCGGTCCGCGACCAGCCGAACGCCGGCCTCGGCGATGATGCGCGCCATCAGCGTCCCCTAGATCGGGCGGCCGTTGCCGCGTTTGATCGACGGGGGGCGACCCGCCGGAGGTGGCGCATGGTTGCCTCCCATCGTCTTGGCGCGGTTCATCAGGGCCTGCTGTTCGGGGGTGGCGCCCCACGTTTCACGGTCCGGGTTGGCGCGGGCGGCCTGCAAGGTCATCTGGTGCTCGGCCTTCTCCAGGGCTTCATGCGGGGCATCCACCACGATGGCCCATACCGCATCCGACCAGCACGCGGCGGACGCCCGCAAGTCGATACCCGCCAGGGCCAGCTTGCCCCGAACGTAGTGTTTCAGCGACGGGTCTTGCGCGAAGCCTTGATAGACGGCGTACGCGCCTGGGTAGGGCGGTCGGTTGACAGGCTCACCACCCACTGGCTGATGTCGACCATGTCCATCAGGTGGATGCCCTCTTCGTTGGCCGGGCTCATCAGGTGGTCCCACCGCTTGCGGGACGACCCGTTCACCGGGTCCAGAAACCGGTCGATGGCGTCCGTGTCGGCCAACGTGTGCGTCTCGTTGTCGGGGCCGGTGAACACCACGTCGCCGGGCTTGGCCTTGGCGGGACGCTCGGGCGGCTCCCAGGCCGCCGGCGTGCCGTCGTCGTCCACCAACACCTTGCGCAACACGGCCGCCATGATGCCCATGGACCGCTCGGCGGAGTTCTCGATGGCGTCCATCAACGCGACCACGTCCCCGGCCTGCAACTCGGGACGCAACCGGAACACGTGCACGTTGCCTTCGCCGCCGGTGCCTACGGTCTGCAACTCGAACTCTTCAACCTGGACGCGCTCGCGTCCCCCGAACCTCTTCATGATCGTCTCCGGTGGTGGTGGTGTCAGCGCGCCGCGAACGGCAACGCCCTGGTCAGGAACTTCGTACCGCGCGAACCCGGGTGACGCACCTGGGTCCGGAACATGACCTGGCCGTTCATGGTGAACCGCAACGCCCGTGCGCGGCGGGCGCGGATGATGTGCGGCGCCGCCCCGTCGTGATGGGGCATCACGTACGACGTCGCACCACCCTGGATGCCGGTCCAACCCGCAACGACCTGGCTGAACGGACCCACTGTAGCCAACACCCCGGACTGCTCACGGATGTTGGCGCGCAACCGGCCCGTGTCCACCCCCACCAGCCGCTTCGCCATGGGCAACACGTGGTTGCGCATCCGCTTGTGCAGGTCGTCGCGGATGGACGGTTCGGTGAACACGAAGTTCTTCGGTTCGCCCGGCAACATCCGCACCGACTCCAACCGGATGTTGAACCCGCTGGTCACGGCTACACCAGCTCACCAGCGGTGATCGACAACTGGGCGGTCATCCCGTGCATCGTCCCGGACGGGCCCTGGGGGTCGACCACGCCCGGTTCGACCAACGCGGACCGGCTGAACCCGGCCTGGACCACGGCGCACGCCTCCAACAGCGCCTGCGACAGGAGACCCATGTCGGTCATGAAATCCAACCCGGCCGCGTGGATGTCGGCCGCGTCCGGGATGCCGGTGTCGCGGTCGCCGTCGCTGGGGGTGCATCGGATCAACGCGATGACGAACACGGCGTGCCGTACGCCGGTGGCGCCGACCATGGTGCCTGTCTTGGCCAGGGCCTGGCCGGCGGATGGGGACTGGCCCCAGCCGACACCTTGCAACGCGACCACCAGCTGTTCACAGTCCCACGCGATTTGGGCGGGGTCGCCGGGCGCGACGTACCGGCGTTCCGGCAACGCGACACCGGCGGCGGCGAAGTGCGCCACCACCGCATCCAGGATGGCCTGGGACATTTCCCGCAACGTCAACCGCTGGCCCGTGGGGGCGGTCACTTCTTCTCGTCCAGCGCGGCCAGCGCGTCATCCAGGTCGGTGGCCTTGCGGCGGCGGCGCGACGGGGTGCGCTTCGCGCGGGTGGTCTTCTTGGGGGCTGGGGGCTCCGGTGCCGGCTCGGGGTCGGGTACCGGGTCCGCCGGCGGGGCGTCGGGCTCCGGGGCGTCCTGGGGCGCTTCAGGCTCCGGCGCGGCGGGCTCCGGCGTGGGCTCGGTGGGCGCCGCGCGCGTCAACGGCGCGAACGGGTCGTAGGACTCACGGGACATCCGTGGCTCCCTTCACGGTGGTGGGCATGTCCAAACTCCAGAAGGTACCCCGCTGGGGACGGTTGAGCGGGTTCACCGACGCCAACCACAGATCCACCAGGTAGAACCCCGTCTTGCCGTTGGGCAACATCTCCATGGGGTCGATGACCGCCATCGAAATGCCCTGGCGCGTGATCGAGGTAACCCGCGCCGGCAACCGGCATTTGCTGTCGCCCAACAGGTCGTACATCAACTGGGTGGCCAACGCGACCACGGCTTGAACGCCGCCTTCGGGGGGCGGTTCGCCGAACTCGTAGGTCACATCCGTGACGTCCCCGCACACCGCCCACGACCCGGTCAAACGCTCGACCCAGCCGGACCGCGTCAACCGGTACGACTCGGGGGCCAACGTCTGGCCGGCTTCGGTCACGGCGACGATCGCGGTCACCGGTTGACGCGGCAGCTTGATCGCCATCGGGGACAGGTGCGTCCCGCCCCACGTGCGCGGCACCAGGTCCCATGCGCCGCTGGCCCAACATCCGCACCAACCCCACGACCGGTCATACGGCCAGTTGTCCCGGCCGGCGGTCGGTGGGTTGGATCGCAACGTGGCCGTCTCCTCGCAGCCGCCCCCGTACCAGCGGCGGCCGGACAACGCCCACAACAGCTCGGATGCCTGCATCAGCAGCGGCAACCACTCCTCGTCCGTGAGGCGCTCACGGACGGCGGCAGGGATGTCAGCGGGGGTGGCCCACGGCGAACACAACACCTCTGACCGCGCCGCCGGCACCGGGTCCGTCATGTTCCACCCCCGCTGATCTTGATCCCAACCACCACCGGTTGAGCTTCTACGCCACGACCGTCACGACACACACGTCGTTCTGGCCGCCGTACGTCGCGGTCACGTCCGACTCGCCGACACCGACCGGGGTCACCAGGCCGTCCGTGCTGACTGTGCACGTCGCGGGGACCTCGGTGGTGTACGTCGCCATGTCGGTGACGTCGCGAACCGACGCATCCGACATGGTGGCCATGACCTGCAACTGCTGGGTTTCGTTGTCCGACAGATCCAGGTTCGCCGTGGGCGGGGTGACGGCCACGCTGGTCACGGTCAGCTCGGTTTCCACCTCCACGAACGCGGGCCCGGTGATCGGGAACGTGTCCGTCTGGATGTACTGCCACACGCGGTCCGACCCATACAGCCAGTCGTTCACCGGCCCGTCGCCCCAGTTGGCGTTCTGGGTGCCGAACCCCTCGAACTCGGGGACCAGCGCGTCCGACGCCCCCGCCGTCCAGTCACCAGACGGCCGCAGGTACACCCGGGGGAACACCCACCGGTAGTACCCCGCGAACGACCCGTTGATGATCTCCTGGGTCCACATCTCCAGCGACACCCCGGACGGGGTCGGTTCGGAGCCGACCTCGGGCGCGCGGTAACCGATCTGGTTGCCGTCCTCGTCCTCGATGACCTCGCCACCGATCAGGAATTCCAACACGTTGGGGTCCGGGGTACAGAACTGCAACCCGCTGATCGTGGCGCGCTTCAACGAATCCGGTGCCTTGTAGGTCAAGCAGATACGTCCCGCGCCGTTGCGCTGGATGATCTCCTCGCCTTCCTCGTATTCCAGACCGAACTGCATCTGAACGAGGGCATCCGTTTCGTACGAGTTGTCTTCGCCCACCATGGGCGACCCGTTCTGGTTCAGCCGCGTCAGTCGCATGCCAAGCGCGAACAGGCTCCCGGCGCCGTTGTAAGCCATTCCTTTTCTCCTGCTCGCTACTCGGACGCGACGTTCATCGCGAACTGCACACACGGGTCGAACGTGGCCACGAAATACCGATCCGCCCAGATTTCCTGGCTGTTGATGGCGCGATCAACCGTCTCGTCAACGTCCGCGATCACGTCCACAGTGGACAGTCGAACCTGGACCGGGCCCGTCGCGTAAATCCACGTACCCGGTTCGGTCGATGCCGCGACCCCCGGCGTGGCCGTCACGACCCCCACCGCCGGCGTGGTGCCACCGGTCAACCCGGCGCCGCTGGCGGTCATCTGGGGCACGTTGCCCATGTCGACCGGGAACGTCACCGTGTACGGCCCACCGGCCGCGCCCGTCACCACCACCCCATCCAGGTTGGACAGGTTGTTCAACGCCGTCCCCACCGTGGCACCCACCGCGTTGTACGCGATGGCCGTGGTGGTTTGACCGCTGAACGTCAACGTGAACGTGCCGCCGGTCGGGCCGCCCGTGATCGTCACGGTCTGGACTTCGCTGGTGCCGGCAACCGGCGCACCCGTCCCCGGGTACCCCGCGTCCGCCACGATCACGTTGTCCGACGCCGTGTACAGGATGTTCCCGACGCGGCGGATGTCCCGCTGCAACGGCAACGCACTGATGGGCATGTGGATGTACACGCGCTGGCCCCGGGACGCCTGCATGGCGGCCTGCTCCAGCACCTGCACCGCGACGGTCAGATCCGTTGGGGCGGTCACGTCGGTGGCGTTCCCGTCCGCCAGGTACGGGTTCACGTACGGCGTACCCGACAGCGTGGCCGGTTCCGCCTCGGTCATGGCGCCCGTCCACAGCTCCTGCGCCGCGATGTAGCTGGTTGCGGCTTCGGCCTGGCGGCGGACACGCTCGGCGTCGCGGTCGCCGGACATCGTCGTGCAGTAATCCCGCACCCGGAACCCGGTCGGGAACGCGTACACCAACCCCGAATCGGACTCGGCCGGAACCCCGGCCAGGGTCTCGCACGGGGTGAACGTCTGGTAGCTGATGCACCGTTCGGGCCGCCACACGATCCCACTGCGGACCCAATCGCCGTCGCCCACCGTGGTGTTGGCGGACACGATCAAGCCCGTAGTCGGAGCCGCAGCGGGTGCAGCCGGAACTTCTACTGGCATTCCCCGCACCTCCCTTCAACTGGTCTCTGCCGGGCCGCCACGTCGGGGTGCGGCGGCCCGGCAGAAGTTGATCAGTCCTCGGGGATGGCGGCGCGGGACGCGGTGGGCTCGATGGTCCCGACCACGGCACCACGCGGGTACACGGTCAGCACCAGACGGAGCGACTCGATCCCGTTGAAGGCGACGCCCTCGAAGTTCTCGACGAACTGCTGGTAGCGGTTGATGCGGTTCAACGCGCTGTCCCGCACCAGACCCAGGTCCAGCGTTCCCCCGTCGAGATAAAGCCAGTCGCCCTCAGCGAACAGCACGGCATCGATCTTGTCGATGAACTCGGGGATCACCGAACCGGCCGCCGCGTTCGCGTAGAACTGGTTGGGGATGGCCTGGCCGTTGACGGTCGCGCCCGCCAGCCCGTCCAGGTGGAACGTCACGTTGACGCCCCGCGCCCGGAACCACGCCATGATCTGGGCGTCGGCCACGGCCAGCGCGTCCAGATCGCCCGGGAACCCGCGCGCCATGTCCGCCCGGAACAGGTCCAGCACCCACCGGGGCAGGATCAGCCGCAGCGGAACCATGCTGTCCAGACGGTGCCGGTTCCGGTAGTACGCAACGGTCTTGTCGATGGCGACCAGCACGTCACGCGTAGCCGAAACGACCACGTCCTGGTACAGGAGCTTGCTGCCGGCGAGGATGCGCGACAGGAGCTGGTTCTCCGCGAACCGGGCCCACGCGATCATCGCGGCGCGGGTGGTGGCGTCGACCCACTCGCGGTCGAACCGCGCGGTGAAGTTCGGGTACTGGAGGCACAGGTACGTGCTGTACACGACGGCCTCGACCACGTCGGGGCAGTCGATGATCGCGCAGGTCTTCTCGACGAAACCGGGGTCCTCGGGGTCGTCGGCCACCTCGTCATCGGCGACGGTCCAGATGCCCAGGCCATCGGTCATGACCAGCGCGTCCATGGGCATGCGGTACTGCAACCCGCCACGGTCCACGGCGAACCGGGCCAGCGCGTCACGGATGGGACGGTTCGTCACACCCAACACGTTGATGTCGTACAGCGTCTCCAGCGGGGCGCACAGACCACCAGCGGCGGTCAACGCTTCCGTCTGGGTGACGGCCTCGATCTTGGCGGTGTTGGCGTACGCGGACGCGTCCTTACGCAGGACCCGCGACTCCGGGTAGTCGTAGCTGAACCGGGCGACGTACTGCTTGCCGGTGACGCTGGACCGGGCCAGACGGTTGTACAGCTCCAGGCCGGCCTCGGCCATGCCCCAGCGGTCCAGCTCGGTGCCGGAAGGCATCGTGGGCAGCTGCGCCAGCGACGTGGCGCGGGCGGTCACCGTCAGCGCGGCGGACCGGGCGGGCGCGGCGGGCTTGCCCGCCTTGCCGATGGACCCCAGGGGGGCCCGGCCGGCGGCGGTGACCGCGTCGTCGGTGTTGCCGGTGCCGGTGTCGCCGGTGTCACCGTTCGGGGCGTCGTCCACCGGGCGCGGCGGGGCGTTGTCGACGGACTCCTTGCGGGCCGCCTCGGCCTCCGAGTCGGTGCCCTGCGAACCGTCACGCTTGGTGTTGGCGTCGTCGGTGTTGGCGTCGTCGGTGTCGTCGCTGGCGAACGCGGCGGCGGCGGCGGCCTGGCGGTTGGCCAGGGTCGCACGACGGGTCTGCTCGGTCTGGAGCTGGGACGCGACCGCGCCCAGGGCCTCCAGCTTGGTGACGTTGTCCTCGCTCAGATCCTGCGCGGCGAGGGTCTTGCCCTCGGCCCGAACGAACGCGATGGCGTCAGCCAGCTCCGCGTCCGTTGCCTCACTGAGACGGGCAACGACCTGGTCCACGTCCATGAGTGGAAGACCTCTCCCGTTGGGGGTGTTCTGATACACACAGGTACAGCCCGGGGGGCGAACCGATCACTCAGTGACCGGCGGGCATCAGAACTAGGTCTTCAACACCGTGGAGCCCCGCGTGTTGCCGCAAGTGTATCCAGCGGCGTTACGCGGGGCTCCGGTAGTTGCGGGTCAGTCCTCGAACAGGGCGCGTGGGTGCATCGGTGACCCCTGCACCGTGGTGTACGCCAGCGACGCCAGGCAGTTCCCCAGCAGCGCCACGAAGTACCCCTCGGGGTGGCGGTCGGTGCCGTCCGCCTCGTGGGAGATGGCGTCACCGACCCGGACAGCGGATGCCAGGTCGCCTTCGGAGACGGCGGTGAAGAACGCCTTCATCAGGTCGGTGCCGAACTCCTGCTCGGGGGTGCCGCCGTGGCCGTCGTCCAGTTCCCGCATGGGCGGGTGGTCGTGGTCGGGGTCTTCGCAGCGGATGGCCACCCGGAATTGCGGTTCACGGCCGCCGGAAATGTCGCTGGCCAGCCGCGCGAGTTCGAACATCAACGCCCGCAGCGTCACCATGCGGTCCGCTGGCCCCGGGGGGCACATGCCCAGGCACGCCACGCCCACGAAGTTCACGGTCGTTTCGATGGAGTGCGGCACGGTGACGCACCCCATGCGGAACAGCTGCAACACGAACTCGCGGTAGGCGGCCTCGCGGATGGGGTCGGTGAACGGGTTGGGTTGGGTGTTGTGGCGGTGTTGCTCGCCGCAGGAGCATTCGTCCTGGTGGTCGGTCATGCGGGGTTCCTCCTCAGGATGGATCGTTTGCGTCGGGCGATGGGTTGCCCAGCGTGTTCCAGGGCCCTCAACGTGAGCAGCAGGTCGGGCGCTACCCGACGTAACACGTCATGGATCAGGGCCCGGCTTTCGGGGCTGACGGTGCGGGTCATGACCAGGTGAACCGTCATGGCCAGTGTCGCCAGCGTGTCTAGCTCGTTGTCGTCAGCGTCGTACAGGACGCGTCGGGCCAGGCGTTCGGCTTCGGACAGGTGGCTGGTGTCGTTCACCGCAGCGACCCCACGGTGCCATCGGCCTGGAACCACATCGTGTAGTCCCGGTGGTACCGGTACCGCATGGATCGGCCGTCGCCCACGCGCCGGTACTGGCGGTAGTGGATGCCGGCCTCGGTCAGGCCGCCAGGGGGGCACACGTACAGGTCTTGAGGCATGCCGTGCTCGCGGGT
>Ga0247745_1000063_pt1 | contig 12924 bp, 9 predicted proteins | sample UWRJS109311C5_FD_179938 | JGI IMG/M metagenome (GOLD analysis project Ga0247745, IMG submission 179938) | Soil microbial communities from Arlington Agricultural Research Station in Wisconsin, United States - UWRJ-S109-311C-5 | ecosystem: Environmental > Terrestrial > Soil > Agricultural land... | reverse complement strand
CGCGGCCTCCATCCGGCCGCCGACAAGCGTGGCGGCGCGATAACCGGAGCGGATCGCACTCTCGATCGTTGCGGGCAGCCCTGTTGCCGTCCAGTCGCCGGCCAGCAGCAGGTTGCTCCAGCGCGTTTGTGGTCCGGGGCGGCGCGCATTCTGCTCCGGCGTCGACTCGAAGGTTGCCCGCCGCTCGCGCACAATCTGCCACGGCGGGAGCGCCGTCGACAGGCCGGTGGCCGCCGCAACGTCATTCCAGATGCTCTGCGCAAGCTCGGGGCGCGGCACATCGAACAGGCTGCCGCCGTCGCTGATGGTCACGCAGATCCGCCCCGGCAGCGAAAATATCCACTGGCTGGTGCCGTTGATCACACCGAGTATCGGCGGAAGCTCGGCCGGCGGATCGACACGGAAGTGCGCGTTGACGATGCCGCGGAATGCAGTCGGCACCGTGAGGCCGGGCACCAGCTTGGTTGCGACGTAAGGCGGGACTGCGAGGATGACGGCGTCGTCGGCACCGAGATCGACTTTGTGCTTGGCGAATTGCAGTTGCGATGCGCGGCCGTCGGTAAACTGCAGCGCGACGAGCTCGTCTTCGAAGGCAACGGAAACGTCGTGCTGGCGCAGCCATGAAACCGCCGGCTCAACAAAGACCGGCCCCAGACCGTCGCGCGCCAAAAGCGGACGGCAAGCCTGGCCGCCAAGCGCAATGGTTTCCCTGATCAGGACGCCGGCAAGCCTGGCCGACCCTTCCGGCGGCGCAATATTGAGCGCGGCGAGCAGCAACGGCTCGAGAAAACGGGTGTAGAGCGTGCCGGAGCAATTCAGAACATCGGCAATCGGCTTGTCGGCTTTTGCCCAGGCAAGCCGCGCGATCGGAAGATAGTCGGCAAGACTGGTCTGCGGGACGCGCCGGTCCTTGTCAAAGACCCACCACGGAAATCGGCTTTCTCCGAAGCGCAACGTCCACTGCTTTCCACCGGCAAGATCAATGAAGGGAAATTCCGCTTCCTTCGGGCCGTGCAGGCCAGCCGACGAGCCGATGGTGCCGACAAAAGAGAGCGCCGCATGGTTGCCCGACAGCAACAGATGCGTGCCGTTGTCGATGAGCATGTCGGTCGCGGAATCGTGATACGAGCGGCATCGCCCGCCCGCATAAGCCGTCGCCTCATGGACGACGACGGAACGATGCGATTGCGTGAGGCGGATTGCGGCGGCAAGCCCCGCCAATCCCGCCCCGATAATATGGATAGTACCGGACTCAGACGAACGCATGCCGCAACGCGATCCATATCAGCTGGGACTTGTTGACGTGCACCGGCTGGCGCGGCGACGCCCAGCCACGCGCTATCATGTCCTCAAGCATCTGGCGATAGACCACGCCCATGATCCTGGGAGCGCGGACGCTGCGGCGCGAGCACCTGGCCATGACTTCATTCGCCTTCGTGAAATGTCCTCGCGCACGCTCCGCAAGAAACGTGCACGCCGTCCCGAGCCGCGGGTCGGTAACGGCGGATTGGGGAATAACTGTGTCGATCCCGGCGAGCTGCAGCGCCTCGCGTGGGATATAAAGGCGCCCGACGCCGGCGTCTTCGTCGATATCCCGTAATATGTTCGTGATCTGAAGTGCCCGGCCCAAATGGTGGGCCAGCATTTTCCCGTCGGATTCAGCCAGTCCAAAAACCCGCACGGACAGACGGCCCACGGCGCAAGCCACGCGATCGCAATAGAGGTCGAGCTCATCGAGGCTCGGCGCGCGGATGTCGGCGCGCGCATCCATTTCCACGCCGTCGATGACGGCATGGAAATCGTCCTTGCGCAGCCCATAATGCGAAATCGCCTTCGCGAGGCCTTCGAGACCGGGCGGCACCCGCCCTGCGTAAAGGGCATCGATATTTTCGCGCCATGCAGCGAGCAGCGCCAGCTTGTCGCCCGGCACATCGCCATCGGCGATATCGTCGACCGCGCGGCAGAAGGAATATATCTCGAACATCGCCTCACGCTTCTCGCGGCCGAGAATGCGCATGGCGAGATAGAACGAGCTGCCGCCCGCGCGCGCGGCCGCCGGGCGGGCATCTCCGGGCTGCTGGACCTGTGCCGTCATTGCACCTGATACCTGTGTGCGGGCACGACTGCGCGCAACAACCGGTGCAACCCGGCACCGACAGCACCGCGCATCGCATAGCCGGCAGCCTGCGCCTTGCTGAGATGAACGGGCTCGCTCAAAGGATCGCGCCTTGCAAGAATTCGCAACAGGCGTTTGGCGAGCGTCTGGATCACCGCAATTTCAAGCCCGAGACGCCTGTCTTTCACGCTCGCCGCAAAGCCTTCGCTCTCTTTCAGCAGGTCTGCGGTTTGCGCCACGAGCCCTTTGAGACATTCGCGCAGCGCGGGGCTCGCCCGGTTGCGAGCCAGCATGTCGACACTCACGCCAGCTGCCGCCATGGCGTCGAGTGGAATGTAGATGCGATTGAGCCTCTGGTAGTCGGATCCGCAGTCCTGCAGATGGTTGATGATCTGCAAGGCCGCGCATAGCGCATCGTTGGCCGGCCAGGTCGCTTTCGATTCTCCATGCACGTCGAGCACGAAACGCCCGACCGGCATCGCCGATCGCGAGCAGTAGTCGATCAGATCATCCCAGTTCGTGTATCGCTGCTTGGTGGCATCCTGCCGGAACGCGTCGAGCAGATCCTGCGCGTGACGCGGCGTGAGCCGCTGCGCTTCGAGAACGCTGCGCAGCCTCACACCCTCCGGCTCGTGATCCGATTTGCCGAGCAGGCTCGCCTCCAGCCCATTGAGGCGGTCGACCTTTTCCCCGCTCGTCAGCGAGGCATGATCTGCGATATCGTCGGCGACGCGGACAAATTCGTAAAAGGCGAGGATCGCCGGGCGATGTTGCGGCTTGATCAGCCAGGACGCGACCGGAAAATTCTCGTCGCGCGACCCTTTGCCCGATCGTAGCTGTCCACTGGAGGTCTTCATTGCACGCTCGGCGCGTCGGCATGGACGCGCCCCTTCCACTGGCCACCCCGACGCCGGAAATGCTGATATGCGGACTGCAAAGTATAAGACATGTAAAGCAAAGCGATTCCCGGAAGGGCCACGCTCCATATGGGCGAAAGCCGATAGTACCGCAACGTGGGCACGAACGATAATGTCATCGCCGCCCAGGCCAGAAGCCCAAGATATCGCGGCAATCCCGATGCAAACAGAGCCAGCATTGGCGGCGCAACAAAGGTAATCGCCATGCCCAAGATTGTGGCGATCAAAGCAAGCAGCGAGTAGCGCAACTGGCTGTAAGCCGAGCGAGAGACCATTCTCCCGACATCGGCAAAGGTTGGGTACGGCCGGATGCTCCGCGCACGTTTGGTCAGGCCAAGCCAGATCGGCCCCACCGTTTTCAGCCTGGCGGCCAACGAGCAATCGTCGATCAGGGCGCCACGGATACTGGCTATGCCGCCCATGCTCGCGAGCGCGTCGGCACGGACGAGCATGCAGCCGCCGGCGGCGGCAGCCGTTGATGAATCGGCGCGCGCGACCCACGCGAATGGATACAGCATCTGGAAAAAATAGATGAAAGCCGGGACATGAATCTTCTCGGCAAGGCTGACACAGCGCAGCTTGGCCATGAGCGACGTCAGGACGAACCTGCCATTCACCGACTGCGCCACCAGCCAGGAGAGCGTGTCGGGCGCGTGCTCGATGTCGGCGTCGGTGAGCAGCAGGTATTCGGGATGGAAGGCTTCGGCCGCGGCAATGCCCTGGCTGACTGCCCACAGTTTTCCGGTCCAGCCGGCGGCCGGTCCTGTCGTTCTGACGACGCTCAGCCGCCCATCGCCTGCTGCCGCATCCTTTGCGACAGCGCCGGTGCCGTCATCGCTGTCGTCATCGACGACCACGATGGTGAGCGGCCCGCGATAGTCCTGCCGTAGCAGCGACTGCACGCTGCGCGCGATGCATTCGGATTCATTGCGCGCGGGGATCACCGCGGTAACCGCGGGCCACGGCACCGCGATGCCAGCAATGTTTGTCGTATCGCGTGCGCTCGCGTGCCAGTACGCCCCCCGCGCCAAGATCAGGTAGGCCCAGATCCCGACGCAGATCATCGCGATGGTTATGCTCGTCGCTATCACCTTTCCGCCTGCCTCAACCGACCCAGCATCAACCTCGATTACTACATTAAGTTCAATTCGTCTCCCGAACCATTTGACAATGTGAGAGAATTCGACGGGCTTTGCAGTCTTCGCGTTGACATGTGGAAGCGGGCACCTACACTCCGGCCCTCTCGGATGTCAGGCTTCCTTCGGTGAATACCCCCGCGCACGCCAAACTCCCCCGCTCCGCCGACGTCGTTATCGTCGGCGCCGGCAACGCTGCCTTCTGTGCCGCTCACGCAGCCGCCGAGCATGGGGGTTCCGTTCTGGTGCTCGAACGTGCGCCGGAGGAGGAATCCGGCGGCAACAGCCGATTTACGGCCGGCGCGTTCCGATGCGTCTACGACGGCGTCGACGATCTGCGCGCGCTGATGCCGGACCTGACCGACGAGGAGGTCGCCAATACCGATTTCGGCACTTACACGCAGGACAAGTTTTTCGACGACATGGGCCGCGTGACGGAATACCGGACCGATCCCGACCTGTGCGAGGTGCTCATCACGCGCAGCAAGGACACGATGCTCTGGATGCAAAAAAAGGGCATCCGGTTCATCCCGATCTACGGCCGGCAAGCCTACAAGATCGACGGCAAGTTCAAGTTCTGGGGCGGCCTCACGGTGGAATCGTGGGGTGGCGGCCCCGGACTGATCGAGGCGCACACAACGATCGCCAAAAAGAACGGCGTCACCGTTGCTTATAATGCGCGCGCACTGTCACTCATCGCCGATGACGACGGCGTCAAAGGCATCCGGGTCAAGCACGACGGTCGCACCGTAGACGTCAAGGCAAAATGCGTGGTGCTGGCCGCCGGCGGCTTCCAGGCGAACAGCGAGATGCGCACGCGCTACCTGGGGCCCGGCTGGGAATTGGCAAAGATCCGTGGCACACGTTTCAACACAGGTGACGGCATCCGCATGGCGCTCGATATCGGCGCGATGCCGACGGGAAACTGGTCCGGCTGCCACGCCGTCGGCTGGGACCGCAACGCGCCCGAGTTCGGTGACCTTGCGGTCGGCGACAACTTCCAGAAGCACTCCTACCCGTGGGGCATCATGATCAATGCCAATGGGGAGCGCTTCGTCGACGAAGGCGCGGACTTCCGCAATTACACCTATGCGAAATACGGCCGCGTCATCCTCATGCAGCCCGGTCAATTCGCCTGGCAGGTCTTCGACAAGAAGATTATTCCGATGCTGCGCGACGAATACCGGATCAAGCAGGTCACCAAGGTCCGCGCCGACACGATCGAGGATCTCGTAAAAAGGCTCGACGATGTCGATGGCAAGCGCGCTCTGGAAACAATCAAGGCGTACAACAAGGCGGTGCGGACCGACGTCGCTTTCAATCCCAACGTCAAGGACGGGCGGCGGACCGAAGGCCTTGCCATCAACAAATCGAACTGGGCCAACACGATCGATGAGCCGCCGTTCGAGGCCTATGCCGTGACCTGCGGCATCACGTTCACCTTCGGCGGACTGAAGATCGATACGTCCGGCCGCGTGATCGATACCGACGGTCAGGCTATTGCCGGCCTGCATGCGGCCGGCGAACTGGTGGGCGGATTGTTCTATTTCAACTATCCCGGAGGCACCGGCCTGATGGCGGGCTCGGTCTTCGGCAGGATTGCCGGCACGACGGCCGGCCAGCGTGCGGCGCAAACACCGGCGTAGCGGTGGACGCGGCGCGTGGCCGTGACGCTACTTCCGTGATTTGGAGGCCCGCTCCCGCAGACGGTAGAACTGGATGGCGGCGCGGGCCGTTTCCGGCCGCAGCCGGTTGAACCTTTCAAAATATTCAGGAAATTCCCCGCCGGCCCCGCTGCGGACCGCGAGGATCGCTCGCGTCGTCTTCCAGGACAGGTTGATCGACTTTGCAAGGACCAGCAGCTGATCGCCGGTGTCGTGCACCAAGGCCCGCTCGATTGCCCCAACCGGCAAGCCGGTGAGCAACGATAATGCGGCCGTTGTTTCGTCGAACTTCCCACTTTCGGCAAATCGGCAAAGCCGCTGTTCGGTCAATTCGCCTTTCTGATGGAGCTGCTCGACATTGGCCATGGCCGCGGCAAAATCGGATGAATGGTCGCGCAGGCTCGTCTGAAGCTGGTCAGCGGCCTGCTTGATCATCTCGTGGACGAGATCCGCCTTACTCCGGTCCGCCGCCTCAAATCTGCGCTGCACGGTTTCTGACGCCGCCTCAAACAGCGTCAAAAGATACTCGCGCGGAATTTCCGGCCGGGCCCAGACCAGAAGCGCAAGTTCACTGTCATTTTTGGAACGCGACACCAGTTTCGTGTAGCCAAAATCCGAGAATCGCGCGCCGGCATTCGCTGCCGTGCTGATCACCACCTTCTGGTCTCCGCGCTCGACCAGAACGTCGGTGACGTTCTCACTCAGCTTGCTGCGCTGCGATATTGCAAAGAGATGATCCTGACTCTTCGTCTTGGCACCGATGATCAGGGTATCTTCATCGAGGCATTCGGACCGCTTCAGCACCGAGCCGGCGACGTCGATCGAATCGTCGAGCGCCAGTTCACGCGTTATTTTGGGCGGGGTATTCGACAGCGTGGCGATACGCTCGCCGAAAGCGGCCCGCGCCGAATGGTCGATCTCGCTCACCAGGCGGCCCATGACGTCGTCAAATAGTGAGGTTTGTTCGCTGCCGAAGCTGACTGATCCGGCTGCAAACAAATCGGTAACGCGCCGCAAGATCTCGGCGCGGGATGCAATGTTTCTTTGCGAAATTGCGGCTTCAAGTTCCTCGATCAGCGACTGGCGTGCAACCACGACGGCCGGACGAGCGCCACCGCGTTGGCGACGCTCCTCTGCCTCTGCGGATGCCATGCTATGCGGCATTTTCGACTTCGGGGACGCTGTAGGCGCTGCGGAAGTCAATTTCCGACGGCAAACACGGCGCCTGGAACAGGAAGCCCTGCAGCGACGTAACGCCGGCAAGGCGCAACAGCCGGTACTGGTCCACGGTTTCTACGCCTTCCGCGGTGGTCTCGATGTCGAGGCTGCGCGCGAGCGTGAGCGTTGCCGCAATGATGGCGGCGCATTCCGTCCGCTTGGTCAAATTTTGCGTGAACGACTTGTCTACCTTGATCTTGTCGAACGGGAACATCAGCAACTGGCTCAACGACGAATATCCTGTGCCGAAATCGTCGAGCGTGATCGCAATGCCCAGATTCTTGAACTGCCGCAAAATCGGCAGGCATTCGGTTGCCGACTCAATAAGGGCCGTTTCCGTTATCTCGAGTTCCAGGCGCTCGGGTGGCAGGCCGGACTGCGCAAGCGCACAGATCACGATATCGACGAGGTTGTTCTTTCTGAATTGAACGGCTGAGAGATTGACCGATACTTTGACGCCAATTGGCCACGTCACCGCTTCGGCACAGGCCGTCTGCATCAACCATTCGCCCATCTGCGTGATCATCCCGGTTTCTTCTGCAAGCGGAATGAACTGATCCGGCAGGATTACGCCCTTGGTCGGATGGCGCCAGCGAATGAGCGCCTCGGCGCCGCAGATCCGAAGTGTCTGCGTATCGACAATCGGCTGATAGTGCAGTTCGAGCTCGTTGTTCTGAATCGCGCGGCGCAGTTCGCTCTCAAGCTCGTGTCGCGCGCTTGCTGCCAGACTCATTTCAGGGTCGAAGAAGCAGTGCCTGTTTCGGCCGGCTGACTTCGCGCGATACAGCGCCAGATCCGCCATTTTCATCAGGCTGTCAGAGCTCGCCGCGTGCTCGGGCGCAAGCGCGATGCCGATACTCGTGGCGATGTTGACTTCATTGCCGTCAATATCGAAGGGCTTCGAGATGATATCGATGATACGGTCGGCAAGAGCGCCGGCCGCTTCACGCTGGTTATCGTCACTGTCCTGGATGATGGCAAATTCGTCGCCGCCCAGGCGCGCCAGCACATCGGTTTCCCGCAACGATGCCTTCAGGCGAACGGCCGTTTCGCGCAGCAGTGCATCGCCAACCGCATGGCCAAGCGTATCGTTGACATGCTTGAAGCGATCGAGATCCAGCAGCAACACCGCGAATGAATCGCCGCGCCTGCGGTGCCGCGCGACCGCCTCTTCGATTTTGTCCATGATCGAGAGACGGTTGGCAAGTCCGGTCAACACGTCATGGTGCGCCATGAACGCGATGCGCTGCTCCGACTTCTTCCGCTCGGTAATATCGTCGATTACAACAACCAGATGTCTCGCCACTCCCGCGGCATCGCGGGCTACGATGCGGCTCGTCGCCAGAACACGTGTTTGGCCTTCCGGCATTTCGACTTCATAGTCGTTCGAGCACCTGCCGAGTGTAACTCCCAGCGCCTCGGAATCCGATGCGTCCATCCGCTCGGCGTCTTGCCTCTGGTAGATTTCGAATACGGTTTTCCCCAGAACTTCGTTGCGGCCGACCTTGAGCATCGTTTCAAATGCCCGGTTCACCAGCACGAACTTGCGCGTGACGGCATCTTTCACGACGACGGCGATCGGAATGTTTTCAATGATTGAATCCAGGAACTGCCTGGTTTCGTCGAGCTGCTGTTCCGTATGCAAATGAGCCGAAATATCCTGGTGGACGGCAACCGTGCCGCCATCAGGCATGGCGCGCCGGGACACGGCCAGCGTCCGGCCGTCCTGAAGCTTGTCGATGATGTAACCGGTGTCAGGAAGAAACGCTTCGTGTATCCGGTCCCTGACATATTTTTGCGAGTCCGCCGGACAGGAGCCTGCGGCAACCCGCAACTGGAGGACCTCCGCGAGCGTCATTCCTGGCTTTATGGCGCCGGGAGCAAGACCATACATGCTGCCGTATAGATCGTTGGCGAGCACGAGTTTCGTGTCTGCTCCGAACATGCAGATGCCATGCGGCATGTTCGCAAGGGTCGCGTTCAAAAGCATATTGGTGTGCTCGAGGCGCTTTTTTGCCGCCTCACGCTGCATTTGCCCTCTGATGCTCAGCGCTGTTACGCAGGCAATCAGGAGGGTCAGCAATCCTGCAATAAAATAGCCTGACTTTCTTTTCGCCTCGACGTGCGAGAAGATTTCCGGCACGGCAGTGCCGACTGTGACGACGAAAGGATATTCGTTGGCGACTCTATAGGCGATAAGCCGTGGAATGCCGTCGCTCAAGCCACTTGCGGTATAATACCATCCCCCTCGCGTCGACGCCAAACTGGTAAACAGATCGGCGCGCGAAAAATCCTTGCCGAGCACATACATCGTGTCTCCGCTCGTTGCCCGGACGATTCCATCAAGCCCGATGACGCGTATGTATCCTTTCTGGCCGATGTCCACCGAATTATAGATTCGCGTCAGATATCTCGAATCGAGCGAGGCAGAGACGACGCCGTCGAACCGCCCATCGGCGCGCAAGATGCGGCGAGAAAGTTCGACCGTCCATTTGTCGGCCGCCGTTTGCGACAAGATCGGCTTTCCGACAAAGAGCTCGTTGGTCGTCGCTTCGACCTGGCTCTTGAAGTACGCACGGTCCTTTACGCTTTTGCCACGCAGGCTTGCGTCGCTGCTCAGCAACACAATTCCATTGCGATCAACGATGCTCACGCGCGATATTGCGTCCGACCAGGAGCGATTGGCCTTGAGCGAAGCCAGCAGGTCAAAATTTTCCGGCCTTTGCTCGTAAAGCGCGGCGATCACGGTCAACGAACGATCGACCTCTCCCAACGAATTGGAAAGGTGGCTTGCCAAGGCTCCGGCAAAGTTTGTTGAATTCTGGATCGCCGCGCGTTCAGCGCTGTTGCGTTCGTTGGCGAGAAAGAAAGACAGAGAAATCCAGACAACGCCGATCAGCAACGCTCCGAGCAGCACTGATCGGTGCCTGACGAGAGGCTGCGCTATCGTGGCGAGTTTGGTCATCTGCGAGGTGCCGCCAAGCCTCGAGGCCACAGTGCAAACACTTAGAAAAACTAGCGGAAAGCCATTGATATTCTGTTATTTGACACATCTTTTGATGCGTTCGGATGATGTCGCGCCCGCCTGAAAACCGAGCCAAAAACGCGTCCGGGGGATCGTTAAGCTTTATTTTGCGTTACGTAGATCCGGCCGTCGCAAGCATTCGGGACCGCCCGCGGGAACAATTCCGCGCGCCAACCAGATTATCCGCGTCATGACAAAGAACAATCTCCCCATTACGACCGACATCCCGGCACGGCTTGACCGGCTGCCGTGGGGCCGCTTCCACACACTCGTCGTGGTCGCCCTCGGCATCACATGGATCTTCGACGGTCTGGAAGTGACGCTTGCAGGAAGCCTGGCCGGTGCACTGAAAGAAAGCCCATCGCTTCGTTTTTCGAATACCGACATCGGACTTGCGAGCAGCGCTTACCTTGCCGGAGCCGTGATCGGCGCAATTTTTTTCGGCTGGTTGACCGATCGACTCGGCCGCAAGAAGCTCTTTTTTCTGACGCTTACAGTGTACCTGACCGCAACCGCGGCTACAGCATTCTCTTGGGACATTGCAAGCTTTGCATTTTTTCGATTTCTGACCGGCGCCGGGATCGGCGGCGAATATTCCGCGATCAATTCCACCATTCAGGAGCTCGTTCCCGCGCGCGTGCGCGGATGGAACGACCTCGTCATCAACGGCAGCTTCTGGATCGGAGCGGCTCTCGGCGCGCTGGGCTCTTTGGTGCTGCTTGATCCACGGTTTATCGATCCGGATTTCGGGTGGCGGCTCGGATTCCTGATCGGCGCCTGTCTGGCCTGCTTGATCTTTTTTATGCGGCTCTGGATTCCGGAAAGCCCGCGCTGGCTGATCACACATGGCCATACGGAAGAAGCCGAAAAGGTCATTGCCGATATCGAATCCCGTTTCCCCGCGTTGCCGCCGGCACACGGGTTGCCGCGCGCCCGATTGCGCGCCCGCCGCTCGACGCCGCTGCACCTGGTGATGGACGTTCTGTTCCGGCGACATCTTCGCCGGACGATGGTTGGCTTGAGCCTGATGGCGTCCCAGGCGTTCTTTTACAATGCAATATTTTTCACCTATGCGTTGATCCTCACTGACTTCTACGGTGTCGCATCGGGTCATGTCGGCTGGTACATCCTGCCGTTTGCGATCGGTAATTTCCTCGGGCCTCTGCTGCTCGGTCGTTTGTTCGACACGCGCGGCCGCCGATCCATGATTGCCTTCACTTACATCGTCTCGGGCGTACTGCTTGCACTCACCGGATGGCTGTTCTTGCTAAATCTCGTGGACGCGACAACGCAGACCGTCTGCTGGATGGTGATTTTCTTCTTCGCCTCGGCGGCGGCGAGTTCAGCCTACCTCACCGTCAGCGAGACCTTCCCGCTTGAAATCCGGGCGCTCGCGATTGCTTTCTTCTACGCGGTGGGCACCGGCGTGGGCGGCGTCGTTGCGCCCTGGCTGTTCGGTGTCCTCATCGAGACCGGCTCGCGCGCAAGTGTCTTCGGTGGATATCTGACCGGCGCCGCCCTTATGGTGCTGGCAGGCTGCGTGGCGTGGCGTTGGGGGGTCGACGCAGAGCGCAAGCCGTTGGAAAGTATCGCCAGGCCCCTGACGTTTCTTGATTAAAGAGCGCCGCTCGATACGAGATCGCGCAGCGCATCCGGCGCCACGATCACGATCCCGCCCCGCTCCAGCTTGAGCCACTTCCGGCGTTGCCAGGCCTGAAGCTGCTTGTTCGCGCTCTCGCGCGACACTCCGATCATTTGACTTATCTCGCGCTGGGTCACCTGAATTTTGGTCTTTGGCGGCGCGTCTGCCGACGGCCGATACAGATGGAGCAGCACTTTGGCGAGGCGGTTCGGCAAGCCGAGGAAAACAATGTCTTCGACCTGCTCGCTGGTTTTGCGCAGGCGCCCGCAGAGCACCTTGATGAGTCGTACCGCCAGCTCGGGATCGTCTTGAATCAGTGGGATGAAATCCCGCCGCTCGATAATCATAAGCTCGCAATTGTCGATGGCCACGGCATCCGCCGTTCTTTGCCCGCCATCGAGAAACGCAATTTCCCCGAACAAGTCGCCGGGGACTATCAAATTAAAGATCGCATCCTTGCCCTGCTCGGACGGAGTGCTGATTCTCACGGCTCCTGACCGAACGGCATAGAGCCGCGAGCCGACATCGCCTTTCCGGAATATGATCGCGCCCTTTTTGATTTTGCTGTTTATGACGCGAGGCGCGAGCCGCTCTATGACCGCGTCGCCGAGATCCTTGAAAAAGGGATGGGCTCGAAGCAGCGTGTTCCTGTCGAACACTTGCATTCGCGATTGCCCGCTCGTCCCAGCTGCCATCTCGGCCGAATCCAATCTCTAAGCCAATAATCGCAAAGATACGATAAATCGGTCCGGCGCGGCAGCCTCTTTGGCCCAGCTCTCAAACCCGCCAGGTATCCGAATTTATTGAGCCAAAACTGCTCCAATTGTACCGTTTCGAGCGATCCACCGATCGGCAATTTCCGCCCCGGCGAGCGCTTCATCGCCCGAAACTGGCCCGGATCGGGCACCGCAATCTTTTGGCGAACTGTGAGCTAGCTCACCCTGTCCATCCCAAAGCCCGTGCTACCCGATCTCCAAAATGGAGGTCGCGATGCGTATATCAGCCGACTTTCGAAAGACGCAGCGCCGGCGGGCAGAGTTGCACAGCCGCTCTGAAGCCATGGTGGCCACCATCTGGCTGGTTTTCTATGTGCTCGGAATCGCGGTCGCCGTGTCCTCACCGATCATATCGCGCGCAATAGAGCTGGCCGCCCAATGAAGATACGCCGAGTCACTTATTTTCTCGCGCTGTGCGAAGAGCGGAGCT
>Ga0247745_1000046_pt1 | contig 13952 bp, 15 predicted proteins | sample UWRJS109311C5_FD_179938 | JGI IMG/M metagenome (GOLD analysis project Ga0247745, IMG submission 179938) | Soil microbial communities from Arlington Agricultural Research Station in Wisconsin, United States - UWRJ-S109-311C-5 | ecosystem: Environmental > Terrestrial > Soil > Agricultural land... | reverse complement strand
TGGGCGTGAGTCCGAAGGGGAACGCCTGCGGTAACTGGCTGATCTCCTATCGCACGTCCAAGGCTCCCACCGGACAGCGTCCGTATGAGCATCAAATCGTGACCACGCGGCCGTATGCCAGATTATCGGTTGGCATCATCGCCAGCGAATCTGAATTCGAAATTGCCAAGTGCCTGGCGAATGTTTGGGGCTTGGCGGATGAGATTGTCGTGGGGCTCTGTGGCAGCACGGACCGAACCCGCGAGATCTGCGAGCAGTTCGATCAGGCGTATTTGGAGTCCAAGATTCGCGTCGTCAGTCTGCCGGCGGTCACGGACTTGCCGGATGGGTTCGCGGAGGCGCGGAATACCGTGCTCAAGGCGGCGACGGGTGACTGGTTTTTGTGGATGGATACCGATGAATCGCTCATTGGCGGGCACACGCTCGGTAAGTATCTCGAAGGCGGACCCTACAACGGCTACGTCATCCGACAGAATCACTTGCAACTCGACGCGCCCAATCACTACGACGTTCCAACCCGTCTCTTCAGACGTTGCGAAGACATCCAGTTCTACGGGGTCGTTCACGAACAACCCCAGATGGGCGACTGTAACGGAGACATCACGCCGGCCCTCGAAGCCAGCGACTGCCAAATCGCCCACACCGGCTACATAGACGCCAGCGTCCGGAGACAAAAACTCTTCGAGCGCAATCTACCGTTAGTGGTCAGGGATCAGGACCGCTTTCCAGACCGGAGACTGGGCAAGCTGCTTGTCGCGCGGGATTGTGTCCATCTCGGAGATGAAACGTGCCGGCAGGCGGGAGACACACTGACGGGCGATGCGGAGTCCTATTACCGGCGCGCGATCGAAATCTTTACCGAGCACTTCGCCGATCCTGGTGACAAGTTCCACGAGCTGGCGCGGCCGTTCTATGAGCGGGCGTTACAGGCGCTCGGAGAAGGCACTGAAGTGGAGTGGGCGTTGGCCGGGAAGCCTGGAGGGCTGAACGGGACGCACGCGAAGCCACATCGCTTCTGGGTGCTGGACGATCAGGAACTCAAGGTCATCGTGGAGCATCGTCTGTCAAAGGCGTATCTCCAGATGAATCCGACGCCCGTGCATGTGGATCCCTATCCGACTGAGGCGATCCATTGAGTTGGTTTCCCAACGATCTCGTCTCGGACGTCGATCTGCAAGCCTATGAGAATGGCATTCTCACGGCGTTCAACAAAACCGACTGGGAAGAGAAGCGCCGGAAAGCGCTCGAGGACTGGATCGCGCCGATTCTCCGCACGCAAGGGTATGACATCGAACGGCTTCGCACGCGCTACGAACCGGAGCAAGTCTGGGCCTATACCGGGTCCGCCTACACCGACAAGACGAGCGCGGCGACGGATACGACGGCCGACGATCTGAATCTGGCGACGATCTTCGCGACGGTTGGAACGGACCTGTTGTATGTCGGCTCCACGAATCAGTTTCGCGGGCTATCGATTCGCTTGCTGGATGCCGTCTCGGCCGTCTCTGCAATCTTGACGGTCTCGTATTGGTCGGATGGCTGGGTCAATCTCGCCGTGGTGGATGGCACGTCAAAGGTGAACGGGAAAGCCTTCAGCGGAGGCGGGGCGGTCTCGTGGCGTGTGCCGTCTGGTTGGGTGAGACGAACACTCAACGCCTCCGATCCGCTTTATTACGTCAAGGTCTCTATCTCCGCGACGCCCACGAGCGCGAAAGCCTCACAACTCAGTGTCATTCGCCGCTCGGCGCTCTGTGCGCCTGCCACCTTCCGCACGCTGGAACTCATAATGCGGGAAGCGCCAACAAGTGGATCTGGGCCATGGGCGGAAAAGGCCGAGTATTACAAGGGTGAAGCGGATCTGGCGCTGCAACGAGCCTTGCAGATTATCGGCGGGGAATTCGAGACGGATGATCCGCCCACGGATGTGATCAGTGCTGAGGAAGCCGCGCAGACGACGGAACAGGTTGGCGCGGGTGGGTGGAAGATGGAGCGCGCGTGACCGGAGATGTCATTGTGGATCGCATCCGCTCGATCTGTATCGGGGCGCCCTTCGAATGGGTGGAAGCCACGCGCTGGGATTCGTTCGAACTGCAACCCACGACAAACATCGATGGTGTGTTTCGAGTCCATCCGCCGTCGAGCCAGGTCGTCAAGGGCCAATTCGGGTATGTGGAAGATCGGACGGACACGATCCAGGTCTGGGTGGCCCGGAAGCACAACTCGGACTTTGATGGCGTCCGACAAGCGCTCTTGCGTGATATGCATAGCCTGACCTCGGCGATCGTGCGGGATGCCCATCAAGTCAGCGGGGAATACGTGGTGCTCGATGAGGGACGGGGTCATAGCATCGGGGTAGGTGAAGCCGAAGAGGGCAGCACAGATAAAGAGTATGTGTCCCTACGGATTACCTTCCCAGTCAACTACGAAGTGCAGCTCTAGATAGGATTCGAACTTTGCATGTATCTCAGGAGCATTTGAAGGTCAGAGATAGTGAAGTTGGTCTTTCTGCTGTTGCACCACATGCAGATGACAGCCGTATTGTCTCTAGTGTAGCCCTTCGTGCTGTCGATCCGGTCGATGGATGGAGAATCCCAACGATCAGGACCGCGACCAGTGGAGTAGTCGAGAGCGCCTCCGCAACAAGCACAATGGTCGGGCATGTTTGCAGCCAACAATTCGACTACGGCTTCATCAAAGTCCAATCCGGAAAGCTTAGCTCTGTGTCGAGCGCTCTTGGCCAGAAGGCGCAGTCTGTTCTCTGGCTTGTTGTAGTAATTCACACGCCACGCCTTGTATGTGGCGCGGCCTTTCTCAGATTTACGATAAGCCTTTTGGCTGGCCTTGTACGTTTCTGTAGAAACGTAGTGACTCATGTAGGTCTTTGCCTTGCGTCGTGCGTCTATAGTGGAAACAGCCATCGTTGTGTCGCCTCAATCGACATGATGTGTGGTCAGGTGCGTGACGGTGTTCTAGCACTGTCGCGCACCGCCAATTTTATCATTTCTCGGATCTCTAGTCGCCATGTAGCGACAGATACAGGAGCATAAAAATGCCGGGAGCTACAGGCCGAGAAATGAAGGGGTGGGCGTTCGCCAAGTGCGGAACCAACTCGTGGGGCGTGGCGGCCTCTGTCACGAAAGGCACTCGTTGGCTCGGAGACGGCGGCGTCAAACTCCAGCCGACCTATATTGAAGATCGCTCCTTTGGCGAGTCCTTTCTGGGACCGTCCGAAGCGGGCGACTACAACCCCACGGATGCCACGCTTGGAGGGCAGAGTCGGTATGAGGACTATCACTATGTCCTTGAAGCGCTGGCGATGGGCTCGCCGGCTACCGTGGCCATCGCTACGTCGGCAGTTGGGCAGACCACGAGCTGGACGCACGTCATTGATTTGGCTGCGTCGATTGACGGGCTCTGTGCGACCTTCGCGCGAGATAACAAGCAATACATCGAAGAAATCACGTCCGCGAAGATCTACGGGTTTGGGGAAACCGTAGGCGACGGCGGGATCTGCGAAGAGACATTCAAGGTGCTCGGTGTGGCCCCGACAGAAATATCTTCCATCAATATCAACTCCACCGTCTACGGGGCGACGTTCCCATCGCTGCTCGGAAAGATCGCGCGCAACCAAGGCACCTTCCGGATCAACGCGCAGAGCGGCGGGGCGCTGGCTGGGACGGACGCGATCACGACGGAGGCGATCGAATTCAGCTTCGAACGTCCGCAGGATCGCTCGTATGCCTACGGGTCACGCAACATTATCGAGCCGGGTGACAACGAATTCCCGATGCCTACGCTCCGCGTGACGTTCCCGCGGTGCAACACCGTGACCTGTAACTCATTCCGCACGGCGCTGCGAGTGGGCACGGCCTACAAGGGTGATGTGACATATCTCGGGGCGTTCATCAACTCGACGGACACCTACAAGAAGCTCTATCAGTTCCCGTATCTCGAGCTGCAAGATTTTGCGGCACCGGCGCAAGGCGCGGCCCAAGTGAAGCCGCAATTGACCTTCATCGTGAAACAGCCCGCGTCCGCCCCAACGGGCATGACTGGCGTGACGAAGCCGTTCCGTATTACCCGCGTGATGGTGAATTCAACTCATGCGTTTGCGTAGAAAGTATCTATGGCGCTCGAACTGAAGTCTGAAGGCGATCTGTCGGTGGTCTCGGATGCCGATCTGGTGGCAGACGGCGACAAGGAAACCACTTACACGTTGCAACACTTGACGACGGAGAAACATCGGGAGTTTGTGCGGAAGCATACCTCCAAGGTGCCCAACAAGCGCTCCCATCAGATGGAGGAGCGCACGGATTGGGAAAAGGTCTCGGATGACCTTCTGGATTACGTCATTACGGCGTGGTCCGGCATCGTGGCCAAGGGGAGCGCATTGGAGTGCGTCCGCGTCAACAAGTTGCTTCTGGACGGCCCACGGAAGACGGCCATTCTGGATCGCGCGGGTATGAACGAGATCGCTGCCGCGCCGGAGCGTCGGGCGGAATCATTTCGCAAGATTGAGGCAGTTGGCTGAATTTTGGAAGCACGATGCGCCGTTGATGCCGTGTTGCCTGTTCGTCTCGGATGAGGAGGCGGACGGAGAGATTCACAACTGTGAAACGTGCGCCGTGGCGGACATGCTGGCGGACCTCGATGATGACCCAGACAATGCCGAAGCGTGGGCGCTCTTTCATCGCACTTTTACCCGATTCACCGTGGATACGCATGTGGCCTCCGTTCTCCTCACGAAGCTAATCTCCGAACGGGAGCCGTCCGAGGCTCTGGAGCTTGTGGATCGGTTTGCGGTGTTGTATGACGCTCTCCATCCGCCACCGGAGAAAAAAGAATAATGCTCGATCTGACGCTGAAGATCGTTGCGGATGCCTCACAGGCCAAGCGGGAACTGGCCTCCGTGGAACAGGGCATCAACCGCGTCGAGCAGGCGGCGAAGAAGGGTGAGCCGTCCGTGGCGGCGGTCGCCAAGGAACTTGGTGTCTACGACAACGTCACGAATAAGGTCATCCAATCTACTGCGAAACTCGAGCAGACGACCAAGAGCCTCGCTGGAGCGACCAGCGATCTGGTCTATGAGCATACGGCCATGGGGAAAGAAATGGCCGACATGGATCGGCGCCTCGCTGCGCTCGATGAGCGATACAAGCAAACCGCGACGTCGGCCAAAGCCTTCAATGAATCCCTGATTGCCGGCGGGATCGCCATCGGAGGCTTGGTTGCTGCCGCCGCATTGGAGTTTAAGTTTCTCGCGGATGGCGCCCGGATCTACGCTGAACGGTCTGGGCAGATGGCCCGCTTCAACGATGCGATCGATTCAGTGACCGAACACTGGCGGAACATGCAGGGCGCGGTCGCTGGGATTCTGATCGGGAACATCCACGACATTGATCAGTGGGCGAATCGTGCCAACTGGATCATCGATCAGATGTTCAGCATGATCGCGCCGAAGCTGGCTCAGTTGCAATACATGCTGAGTTTTCTCCCTGGCAACAGTGGCCGTGCGCCGGGTCCGGTCTCGCTGCCACCGAGCTACGTGGGGAACCCGTTCTTGAGTCCAGGGAAAGATCCGCTCCAATTCGGACCGACTGCCGCGGCGGCAAAGGCGATGGGGTTGCCAGCCGATGTCAGAACGCCTCCACCGGCTCGTGTGAATGGTCCGGGTCGCGTGGTAGCGCCCTACGTCGTGCCGACAGCTGGCGGGGGCTACAACATCGGCGGCATCCCAGGCGGATCGACGTTCGGACTTCCGACACAACTCCTGCCGTATAACTTCGCCCCGTCTCTGTCGTATGGCTACGGGATTCACGGATCGATCGGCCAGCAGTTGCCTATCCCGCAGGCGCCAGGGGCCGCCGCACCGGGATTCTTCGGCAGCGTCTTTGGCGGGAACTTCGGGGGCAACCTGTCTAACGTCATCCTGCAAGCCGTCACTGGTGGCGGATCCTTCCTGCAAGGCGCTGGGAGCCTGATCGGGTCAGGGATAGGAGGCTTCGCGCAGAAAAGCCTCGGCCTCGTCAGCGGGATCGGCGGGGTGTTGGGGTCCATGCTGCCTGGCATTGGCGCATTGCTCGGGCCAGCCATCGGCGGGATTGGGAAGCTGTTCGGGAAGCTCTTTGGCGAGACGCAAGGCCACAAGGATCTGATGGCCGCAAATGCCCAGATTGGGGATCTGAAATCAGGACTGCTGCGTGATTTCGGTTCAGCGGAGAACATTAAGCTCCTGGGCGGTGGGGATCTGAACGCTGGATGGGGCGGGCAGAACATCCAAGGGTTGCAAGCGTTCAGCAAAGAAGTGGACACCTTCCGCGCGAAGTCTGTCAACGCGATGAACGAGATGATCCACAACGCGATGACAGCCGGGACCGCGATTCCGGCCAGCATGCGCCCGATTCTCGAATCCCTCATTCGTCAAGGCCAGCTCACCGAAGCGAATGCGAATCTGCTGATGGGCCTGCCAGAGAAAGGCGTCCCGTCGTTTCAGCAAGTCTCGCAGGCGGCGGCAGAACTTGGGGTCAACCTGGATGCCATCGGCAAGAACATCCAGAACCTCAAGCTGACCGAGACCGCAGAATCCGCCGCGCAAGCCTTCCAGACGTTGAAGGATGCCGGCGCGGACATGGGCGCGGTCTTCGCGCAAGCGGCCCCGAAGATTCAGGACATGGTCACGAATGCCTTGCAGCTAGGGCTGACCCTGCCGGAATCCATCAAGCCGTGGATTCAGCAAATGGTGGATGCAGGACTTCTGCTCGATGAGACGGGCCAGAAGCTGACGGACCTGTCTCGATTCAGTTTCACCAAGCCGCTGGAAAAGTCGGTGGAAGACCTAATCGTGAAGCTGGACGAACTCATCGACACGATCAAGACCGGGCTCGGCGGGGCCTTGGATGAACTCGACGGCAAGCAGGTAGACGTCACGGTCAATCGTCATGTGGTGGACGATCAGAGCACCACGGATCCGAATGTTCCTGGCTACGCGCGAGGGACGCAGGGCTACGAATACTTCGGCTCTGGTCGGACCGTGCGTCTCCACGGCTGGGAGAAAGTCGTGCCGCTCTCCGGTGGGAAGTCCAAGGAACAGGTGACGGTTCCGGTCACGATTCAAATGGATAACCGCGTGCTCGCTGAAGTCATGGCCCGCACGTATCTGGCTGGGTAGCGTATGGCCATCGCTGTCACCATTGGAGGTGTCACCCATACAGCCGAGGTTTACCGTCCCGAAGGGGGCCCACCGTCGTTCAATCTCACCATGCAACTTGGGAGCGATTGGACCTGTGAGTTTCCAGTCTTTGACACGCTGAGCACGTCAAGTGCGTATCGCCCCACCCTCGGGCAAATCGTCGTCATCACGGACGGAGCGACCACCATCTTCCGCGGGACCATCGTGCGACTGGAAGACAAGCCGATCAAAGGGACCGGATCCGGAACACTCACGATGGTCTCCTGCCGTGCCTATAACGGTCTTGTAGACCAGATTATTGTCAATGCGTCCTTGGGGGCAGGATTCACGCGCGAAGATTGGGTTGATTACTTCTTTACGAATTACCTCTCCGCGTATGGCATCACGATTGATGCCGCCATGTCCACCGGCGACACGTTAGAAGCGCAGTCATTCGAAGATGTCACGCTCCGGGAAGCGTTCAACCATCTCTCCACGGTGACTGGAGACCTGTGGCGCATTACGCCCGGTGGAGAGTTGCAGTTTTTTGCGGCGGGAGAAAAGACCGCCAGCTACAGCTTGACGGCTGCGAATAAGTTGTCCGTGGGTCCAGTTTCATGGAGTAAGGCGCGTGAGAAGTATGTCAACTCCGTCACGTTGCGTTATGGGACTGAGACGACTGTTCTCAAGACCTTCACCGCGACTGGGACAGGGTCGGTCAGTTCGTGGGTGTTGGATTATGACCCCGCGCTGAACTCGGATGGCTACATCATCTCCGAAGGTGTGGTCACCGAGGTGGGCGTGGCGATTCGCACGCTGAGCGCTCCTGGCGGCGGCGGGTTCTATACGTGGACAGCGGCGACAAACACGTTGTCTCGCACGGCTGGCAACCTTGGGGCCGGCGTCGTGATCACGCTGGTCTATTCGGTGCAATTTCCTCAAACCGTCACCGTTGAGGACGCCGGATTGATCGCCAGCGATGGGAAGTACGCCGGGGTATTCGAAGCGCCGGAGATCTTCGAGAAGGATCCCGCGACGGAACTCGCAACAGGACTCTTGCGCCGGTATTCCTCAGAGCCGAAGTGGGTGCGTATTACCACACGTCAAGCATTCGTCATGCCTGGGGATCAGATCACGCTGACGTTCTCGGATCGCACGATCAGCGGTGCCCACATCATCACCGAGGTGCGCGGAGCTGATGTGTTCATGAATGGGCACATGCAATACGACCTGACCTGTCTGTCAGGTGGCGAGAAACAGGATAACTGGACGGATCAACTGCGGGACGTCTTGGGGTCTGTCGGTGGAGCGCGGTCTGCGGGTGGCACGATTACCGGGTCCATTGTGCCGAATTTCAGCGGACACTTCGATAGCGATGTCATTGCCTACGACGGCAAGATTACCTCACCAGAATTCGAAAGCAAGTTGTCAGTCTTTGCCAATAGCGCCGGAGAGGGTCCGGCGGTTCATTTGGGCCGTTTCGATCGAGATTACCGATGGGTAATTACAGGGAATTCCGATCATGGCTCAACGCCTGGCTCTGTCGGGAAACTGCGATTCCATCCTGGACGGCGCGGGTCCAACATCGAAGCCGCAATGATGCTGGCGGAACCAGACACCGGCGGGACCGACGATTTCATGGTGTTACCAGGCGCGAACGCGAATCTCTACCTTGGAGATTATGCCGCGCTGATGTCTGGCCTCTCACCGTCTGATTCCAGGATTGAGGGCATTCTCGCCAAGAGCTGCCAAGTCACGGACGGCTATCTCGAGCGCAGCCGCACGGTGCGCATGGGGGAGTGGACGTCGGTCTCGTTTTCCGCTGGGAATTTCACGGCGAATGGGTCGATGACGTGGACCGTGGCGAGCGGCGATCAGATCACCTATCAGTACATGTTAATCGGGAAAACGCTGTTCGTGAACGCGGTGATCGATACCAGTACCGTCGGCGGCACCCCAAACATCGTTCTTCAGCTCGCGGTTCCAGGTGGATTCACAGCGGCGAAGAAGGCGCAAGCTTCGTGTGTGCTGTTCGACAACGGAGTCGCGGCGTTGGGGTTCTCGCAGGTATTGGCCAGCGGGACGCTCATTCAGATCGGGCGTGCCGATGGCAGCAATCTGGCCGCCTCGACGGATAACACCTATGTCCGCGTGATGATGCAATTCGAGGTGAGCTAAAGTGGCAGAACTCTTCTCTTTGACCGCGGCAGAAGTCACCCCAGCCATCACGACGGCGAATTATCAAATCGTGCTCCTGGTCCTCAATTGGGAACAGTCGCTCATCGTAATCCACTTGCGCGGTGAGCATGGCGAACTCAAGGAATTCCGTTACGGCGGATCGACTGGGACTGATGCGGATCGCACGAAGGCGCGCAATCTTATTGTGGCTCTGAATAAAGCGAACCTAAGCACCACGAGTCTCCAGAAGCGGATCCTGAACCAGTTAGTGACGGACGGCTTATTGAGTGGCACGGTCACCGGGACGCCTGAGTAGTTTTCATGAGAGACGACGGGACGTGGACGATCGGCACGGTTCGTGAGCATGTGTTGGCCTTGCTCGCGGCGAACGATCGTCGCTATGAGCAGCGTTTCGCTGACCAGCAGATGGCTGTGAATGCGGCACTCTCGGCAGCAAAGGAAGCCGTGACCAAGGCCGAGGACGCCGCAGAACGCAGGTTCAATTCTGTGAATGAGTTTCGCGCGACGCTCGGCGACCAGCAACGCACGTTGTTACCACGATCGGAGTATGTGGCTGCGCATGGGTCGTTGATCCGAGAGATCGAAGCGCTGCGGAATGACATCTCGGAACTCAAACAGGAACGGCTCGGCATCCTCAGTTGGATTGGGAGCGCTGTGGGCGTGATTGCCTTTCTCTCGTTGCTCGGCGGACTGATTGCGCTGTTGCTGAAACTGAAGGGATAACCAATGGCCGACGAGACACAAACCGCGTATGCCCGTTCCGCCTACTCCGATCCGCTGAACATCATCAACTTTGTGGCGCTGGCGTTTACGCTACCTGAAATCAGGAATGTGATCCCGTTGCACTATGCCCCACTCGTGGCGGCGATCGTAGCCTTGGTGAACCTCGCTGGGCGCACGTTGTTTGTGACGCATCCCGTCACGGTCACGATTGCGCCGGGACAAGTGAAGCCTGTGGAAGTGAAGAAACTGGAAGCAACGAAGCAGGGCAGCGAGAACGCGGGGAACCTCCCGGCTCAGCTCCCATCTGGCGAAGTGCCGAAGTGAGTGGATTACATCGATGGACGTTCTCGACGAGACGCTGATGTCTGCACAGCCATTCCGTGAAGGCCTGCTCCAAATGATCGAGCAGAACGATCAGAAGCATGACGATGCTCACAAGCGGTTGCGTCAGGACTTCCGGGAGTTAATCGCGCAACACGAGAACCTCTTGTCAGCCTCGCAGGCGTTGCGCGACCGCATCATCGCAAACGAGAACCGCCTCGAGAAACTCAAGGACACGCCGCCGAACGTCGAAAACGTCATTATGACTCCGCGCGTCCTTGTGGCAATCGTCGTCTTCACGATCACGGTCGTCGGTGGCGTCTGGTCGTCGACCTACGGGCTGCGGAGCGACGTGCGCGACATCCTGACGCGGATGGAGGCGCAGAAGTCTGCGCTTGAGGCGGCGGATAAGCTCGCAGACGTGCAGGCGTTGCAGATGAAGACTGCGATCGAAGCGATGCAGCGCAGGATTGAGTTGTTCCAGTACGAGCAACAGTCCATGAAGGAAACCCTCATGACCGGAAAGGGGAGAACGAAATGAGTCTTGATGATGGACAGGTGAATTGCATTTTGTCCGTATGCTGCCCTGGTGCTCAGTCACGCGAAACTCTCGCGGCCTATATGGCTGAAGAGTTCGGCTGGAAACAACACGAAGCCAAGGTCTGTGCGGATTGGATTCTCGACACGTTCGATTTGGCCCCGAAGGATACGCTGGGCGCCTTCAAGGCTGAGATCGCGCGTCTCGCACGAGGGTGAAGCCATGAAACGCCGGTATGTCTCTCACCAGCGCAAGGGAACTATTCCGCTCACGAAGGATGGCTGGGCGGGAGGCATCTTCCGTGAGGCTGACGGCACCGAGATGGTCGTGATGTGGAACGGCGACAAGGGTGCGCCTTCTATCTGTCAGGTCGAGCGCTCTCGAGGCTCGTGGAGGAAGACAGGGCATCCCGTCGCCGGGACGATATGACGCGAAAGTGGTTCCCTCTCGGCTGGTATTCGTGCGCGTTGCCCAACGGCGACTATGCCGTGCTGTTCCCAGAGTCGCACATCGAGACGAGCCGGGGGGCTGTCTTGTTGCCTGGACAGAATGTGCTGTTCGTCGTCTGCGCAAACTGGAATGGGTCGTTGGTGCTCGGTGGGCAGGGACAGGCCGACGGGATGGCGTGGCTCTGGAACGGAACCAAGTGGCTGACTGTCGGCTCGGTGATGACCTACGGCACGCGGCCCTGTGCCTTCGGACCGCGGGGCCTCTATGCCAGCCTCATGACGGAGCCGGGGAACGTTGGCGTCTTTCATCCGATCACAGGGGCAGCGCTGGAACCTATCTCAAAACCTATGGGCGCGCGCGGGATTGCGGCGGTGTGGGATGACGGCACGGTCCATTCCCAAGACGAGTTTACGAATCAGTCAGGGCTGGCTGAATTCGTGGAGCGTGACGGCCTTCGCATCGGACAGGACACCGTCAGCGGACTGGTTGCGGCTGGTCACGGCGAGCTCGAGCCGGGGAATGTGCAGTTCATCCAGTTCAACAAGTCAGGCAACCAACTGGCGATTGCGGAGTGGAAGCCTGACGACGGCGGCTCTGTCTGCCACTTTCTGACCACTGAGGAATTACCCATGCCGCCTGTCTACCCCACGCTTGGACGCTTCTGGATTGGGCCAAACATCGGCTCCATTGACCAGATTGATCTGTTTGAGGACCGAGCGAACCTGAGTGGTGTGGAGACCTACTCCATATTCGTGCAGGAGATTCTGAGCAACGTCTCGACCCCGCAACTGGGATCGAACATCTATCCCAATCTCCTAGCATCTGGCGTCTTTCGCAAGCTGAAAGAGTGGGGCATCCCGCTGGTCATCGAAATGGGGTCGGTGAAGCCGGGAGACTGCCAAGCCAAGAACGCCGTAGACGGCCTGAAGACGGCGGTGCAGCGCGTGCGGGATGGCGGGGGAGACGTGGCGGCGATTGCGACCGACGAGCCGCTGGTGTCCAACCAGCAGTCCTGCGGGGGCGATCTGAACAAAGCCGCTGACGCGCACGCAGCCTTCGCTCACGAATGCAATGCGCTGGGTGTCGCCTGCGGGCTGATCGAGGCGTGGCCGTTCAGCGGGTTCAATACGATCCGAATGTTCCTGATGGCGCTGCGAGATCGGAAAGCGGTGCCAGCGTTCTTGCACCTCGACATCAACTGGCACGACGCCGGATCGGATACCAGGGTTAAGGACTTCATCAACGCATGCAAGGGCCTCTCGACAGAATTCGGGATGCCCATCGGGATCTACGTCAACGCGACGAAAGATCCGATTGCGACTGACGTGGAGCATTACCAGAACCTTGACGCGCTGGCGAAGAAGATCCAGCCGATGTATCCAGACGCCCCGCAGGTCAGAGTCGTGGCGTGGGCGCATCGAGTCTCTCCAGATCCGACGCACAAGACCCAGAACGTGCCGAACAACTTCGGCGCCAATGGACTCTTGGCTTCGTTGCACAACACGCGCGCAGTCTTTGGCGCGGGCATTCCTGACACACCAGAACCCCCTCCAGTGGAGTTGACAGACATGATGGCGTATTCAGCCCCGATTGTGGGATTTCAACCCGGCCAGCTCGAGCCGCACCCGGACGGCAACGGCGCGCTACTTGTTCGCAAGCCGAACGGGAAAGTAGTGTGCGTCACACCGGATGGCAATCTAGAGGAACGGGATGCGGCGGGGCCATGGGAGAAATTCGTTCGTGCCAAGAACGGGGCGTCTCTGCTTGCGGAGCGCGAGGGCGGACGGATCTACGTGTTGAGTATCGCGGAATGAACCTCTCAGAGTTCTACCTCTTGAACGTCGGTGGAGGCTCCAGCGGGGGCGGTGGGGGCGCCATCCTTCCGCTCAGCTATGACCGGCGAGTCTTTACCGAAGGCGGTACGCCGTGGATCTATAAGGGCGTCAGCTTCTTCAAGATCGGCGAGCTCGCACGGACCGGACAGTGGGCGCTGATTGACGGCATCCTTGACGACTTCGACGGCTTCAACGTCGCCAGAGCATTCGATTACGTGACGTGGATCGGAACCGGCTGGGAGTCACCTGGCGCGAATGTCTGGCTGGAGACGGTAGAGCATCTCAGGGCGCGCGGCTGGCGGCTGGAGTTATGCCTGCTGACTGACGACGACGCTGCACGCCTAGGGCCAGCAAAGACGCTAGTTGGGCAATTATCGGCTTCGCCGCTGTCCAACCTGCTCATTGAGATTTCGAATGAGCCTAGAGCGAACGGCAAGCGGATCGATGTGGAAGCCTTGCACGCGGTCTGTGACGCCTCCGCCCTGCCCTATGCCAGCGGTAACAATGCGCTAGACGAGCCGTTCTTCGGGCGTTACATCACCCATCACTCTCCCAGAGATGGCGAATGGCAGCGCAAGGGCGGCCACGATTTGATGGAGTTCTACACCGGCGCTGGCCCAGAAGGGCCGCATCCGCCATGGCAGATTCCGGCGGTGGCCGATGAACCGATGCGCCCTGATGAGGACGGCTACCACCCAGAGAACTACAAAGCGTATTT
>Ga0247745_1000039_pt1 | contig 14809 bp, 30 predicted proteins | sample UWRJS109311C5_FD_179938 | JGI IMG/M metagenome (GOLD analysis project Ga0247745, IMG submission 179938) | Soil microbial communities from Arlington Agricultural Research Station in Wisconsin, United States - UWRJ-S109-311C-5 | ecosystem: Environmental > Terrestrial > Soil > Agricultural land... | reverse complement strand
ACACCGGCGAACTACCGGTTGGTGGGGCGCCCGTGGTCGTTGCAGCCCGGCACGAACTTCATCCGTTGGCGCGCGTCCAGCGGTAGCTATGATCCGAATGCGAACTTGCGCGTCATCTGGCGCTCTACCTGGGAGTAGCGAATGTCCATCGACAACCCTCCGGCCTACCTCCAGGCGGGTAGCTACAGCGCGAGCCGTGACCGGTTGCACCTGATCAGCGTGCGGTACCACCCGACGACGTTGAACACCACGGACGCGGCGTGCCGGTCGGGCATCCTGGGCGGCCAGTCCGGGCGCCAGGCGAACTTCAGCATGACCAACTGGGATGTGTCGGTGGGTCGGCTGGTCGCCACGATCGAGAACACCTTCGCGTCCCAGCCCGGTGACTACCAGGTGATCAACACCGCCACCCAGGTGTTGTCCGTGACGCCGTCGTCCACCACCACGAACCGCATCGACATCGTGGGTGTCCGGGTCCAGGACGCGTTTTACAGCGGAGCGTTGAACCAGGCGGATCTGGTGGTGGTGCCGGGCACGCCCACCGCCGGCACCCCGGCCGACCCCACGTTGCCGGCCAGTTTCATACCGATCGTGCGGGTGACGGTCAACGCGAACACGTCCACGGGCATCCTGACGGATCTGCGGAAGCGGACCGGCACCATGGGGGCGGTGTACAGCCCGTTCACCGCCCAGTTGACTGACAACGGCACCATGGCGGGCGAGACCCAGTTGATGCCGGCGGCGGGCGTGTACACGCCGCGTTTGCGGGTGTGGGACGGCACGGTGTGGCGTGGCGTGAACGTGCACCAGTTCGACGCCCCCACCCAGACCGGTTCGGGTACGTTGCCGGTGGGCGGCACCGGGTCCACGATCATGACTGTGCCGGTCGCGGACCCGGGGTACGCGTACAAGCTGAACGTGTCGGGTTCGTTGGCGTGGGCGGTGGCCGCCGCGACCACTCCCGGGTACCTGTTGCAGGCGTCGGTCACGTTGGACAACACCGCGTACAACGCGGGCGTCATCAGCAGCGGCGAATCGGTGTCCCATTCGACCGGCGCCGGGTTCAACCAGTCCAGCCTGACCGTGGCGCCGGACACCACGGCGACGTTGACGGGCGCGCACACCATCCGGTTGATCGCCCGTAACAGCGGCAGCGGCAACATGACGGTGCCGGTGTCGACGTCGACGAACCTGACCGTGCAGTTGATCCCCGCATGACCGGGCCCACCGCGATGGCCGCCGCGTCCGGCGACGCGGTGTTGGCTACGTCGGCGTATGACCTGCCGCCGCAGCAGTTGGTGCGGTACACGTACTGGCCGGTGAACTACTTCTTGGGTGACCCCACGGTCATCAGCGCGGCGCCGTTGCCGCTGTCGGGTGTGAAGTTTAGTCAGGTCATGAAGGGCACCGGCGAGTTGCGTGCGTCGTTGCAGTTGGCCGACCCGGATGTGCGGGCCATGAACCCGTGGGAGTTGATCATCCCGCGCAAGACCGGGATCGTGGTGGTTCGGTCCACAATGTTCCCGGGCGACGAATCCGAGGTGCACCAGGCGATGTGGCACGGTGTGGTGTGGGCTGCCCCCACCAACGACAGCACCGGCCGCATGGAAATCACCGCCCGCACCATCGAATACAACTGGGCCCAACGGTTGATCACGGGCCCGATGTCCGGCGGTGACCTGGTGTTCGCGCAGAAGGACCGCACCACCATCGTGCAAGACTTGTTGACGCCGGAGCGTTTCAGTCAGGTTGGGCCCGCAACGAACCTGGGCGTCGCGGAGGCGTCGTTCGACGCGTCGACCACCACGTTCGTGACGCCCACGGCTGAAGCCGCCAACATCACCACCGGCGGGTACGTGACCATTGTGGACGTCACGGGGGTGCGGCGCACCACCACCAGCGGGTTCCCCGCGTTCCGGGTCATCGCCCAGTCGGCGCCGTCCGGTGGCCAGGTGACCATCACGTTCACGCCGGCGTCGTCGTCCGCGACCCGCATCGATGACGTGATGACCGGGATCGCGTTGTTCCCGGGGTGGGTGAACGTGGACAAGCCCACCCGCATGACCGGCCAGGTGCATGACCTGACGTACAAGCGGGACCAGCAAACGAACCTGTTGGAGGCGCACCAGGATCGGTCCAAGGTGGGCGACGGGTACGACTGGTACACGTCGGTGCGGCCGTTGTCGGGTACGGACGCGTACAACGCCACGTCGTACCGGGTCCAGTTCGTCATGGGCTACCCGCGTTTGGGGCGCGAATACGGCGTGGACGACATCCCCCGCTTCACGTTCTATGTGGACGGTAGGGGGAATGTGGCCACGGCGGGCGCGACCCAGTACGACGGGTCGGGGGTGCGGAACGTGATGTGGGGCGCGGGCGCCGGGTTCGACGAGGCGACCGTGCGCGCGTTGGCCACCAACAGCAGCGACTGGGCGTCGGGGTTCATGATCACGGAGGGGCGGTACTCGAATCCGGATGTGTCGGTGGCGGCTACGCTGGAGGCGTACACCGCCGCCGCGTTGATCCAGTCCTATGCCAACGAACAGTTCATCCAGTCCGTGGTGGTGCGCGGCGATTTGCCGCCGTACCTGAACACGTACACGCTGGGTGATGATGCTCTGTACACGACGGACGGATGGGGGAACCGCGACCAGGTGGACGGTACGCGGGACGTCACGTACACGACCCGCATCATGGGGTGGACCGTGACCCCGCCCGAAGGCGCCAACAACGAGACGGTCGAGTTGTTGTTGGCCGGAGGTTCGTTGGGGAGCAACGATGGTTGATGTCAACCCGCAATCCACGATGAGTCGGTACACGCCGCGCCCATCGGATCTGGTGGACGCGGTGGCGGAAACGCGCCGTATCGCCGACCAGCAGATGCGCGCCAACCCGTTGACGAACGCCCGTACAGACAACGGGTTGACGCGGTGGATGGGGAACTATGGCGATGCGTTGGTGTGGATCGGTGACATCACCCCGTACGACCTGAACCTGGTGAACGACTACGGCGCGCAGAAGTACCAGCGCGGGTTCGTGTTGCGGCGCGATGACCCGGGGTTGGCGTTCGCGTTGACCCTGTACGACAGCAGTCCCACCGCCGGGTTGCCCCTGAAGCAGACGTTGACCATCAGCGACGGCACCGGCACCCGCATGTTGCAGGAGGCGTTCAACCAGCAGGGCCGCCGGTTCCCGGACAAGGCCATCCCCATGTACCCGCGTATCGCGATCGACAGCGGCGGTAACGCCACCGTCGCGGAGCTGGTGTGGGCGGGCGAGGCGAACCTGATCGGGACGCACGTGCATTTCGTGGCGCAGTGGTCCACCAGCGGCGCGACCCTGTCGCAGTATCTGGTGTTCAGCGGTGGCGGCGTCACGATCACCACGCCCACCACCAGCAGCCCCCCGAATACACGGGTGGATATCACCTCAATTTGGCAGGCGTCGGATTACGTCACCGTGGAATGGTATGTGTGGCGGTCCGGCGGCGCGGGCTTGTATTACCCGCGTCCGCGTGTGTGCCGCAATTACACTGACGGATAACAGGAGGCGCGAATGGCGTACGTGGAAAAGCCCGCGACGTACCAGGCGATTCAGTGGGATGGAACCAACGAGCAGGATTGTTTGGACTTCGCGGTTAGCTACCTGGTGCAGTACCCTGGTGAGCCACCGTATCGTGACACCAGCACGGATGACATTGTGCAGCCGCACACCGGACGGGCGGCGGTGAACGATTGGCTAGTGTCGGGACCACAGTGGGGCGCGAATCAATGGAATGCGCCGGGGCGCATCCTGACCGCGACGGACTTCGCCGACCAGTACGAGGCTCAGTAGGTGCACTGACCGGACAACCCGGGGGCCACGTCATAGGGAGACATCGTGGTGGACTGGGCGACGGTACTGCCCGCGAGCGGCATCGCTGGTGCGTTGGTGTTCGTGATCTTCTACTTGTTGAACAGCAACCGTCAGGACCGTGACCAGTCCCGGGCCGAGCGCGAAGAGGCGCGCAAGGCGATGCGGGAACTCCGGGAGGAACACGGCAAAGAGCTGGCTGACCTGCGTGGTCGAGTGGACCAACTGGAAGCGGAGCTGGACAATGAGCGCAAGTTGCGGATCGCTGCCGAAGCGACCGCTGCATCTGAGAGGTTACGCGCCACGGCTGCGGAGCATCAGATCACGCTGATGCGGCTGGCGACGCGGGGACGTCATGATGACGAATCACGAGCGTGACCAGAGGGACCGGCGGCGTGCCGTCATCCAGCCGTTGTTGGGTGCGTTGGCGGTGGCGTTGCTGGCGGCCCTGGTGATCATGATGTGGCGTGTGATTCAGGATCGTCAAGACCTGGCCACTCAGGTGATGGATGCGTGCGGGCGCAACGACGCGGCGGCCAGTCAGCTGCACCAGATCGGGGCATGCCAGCAGGCCGCCCAGGTCCCGGGTCCGTCCGGTCAGGTGGGGCCCACGGGCGGTACCGGCCCCACGGGCCCCACGGGACCAGCTGGCCCGGCGGGACCCCCGGGTCCGGCGGGTCCTTCCGGGCCCCAGGGTGTGGCTGGGGCGGACGGAAGCCAGGGTGACCCGGGTGCGGCGGGGGCGCCGGGGTTGTTGGGCCCTACGGGCGACACAGGGCCGATTGGGCCGCAGGGGGACACCGGGGTGTCCGGTCCCCAGGGTCCCATCGGCCCGGCCGGTCCCCCGGGCGCGACCGGACCGGCGGGACCCGTGGGCCCGGCGGGTCCTCCGTGCCCGGCGGGGTACACCATGAGAGCCCGCGAGGTCCCCACGTCGGACCCGTTGGTGACGGAAACGTGGCTGGTGTGTGTCATGGACCAGCCGTCAAGCGAAGGAGGAGACACTGGTGAGAGTCCTGGGTAGGGAGCCCGTGTTCGTGGTCGAGTCGGTGGCGGCGTTGTTGGTGGCGTTGTCGCTGTTCTTCAACTTCAACACGAACGCGCAGGCGTTGGTCAACGCGGCGATCGTGGCGGTTGCCGCCGTGGTCCAGGCGTGGTTGGTGGCGGCCGAGAAGGCGTTGCCGTTGTTGGCGGGCGCGGTCCGCGCGGTCATCGCGTTGGTGATCGGGTTCGGGGTGGATGTCCCCAGCAGTGTCCAGGCCGGCATCATGGCGGTGGTGGCGGTGTTGGTGGCGTTCGGGTTGCGGGCCGGGGTGGTGGCGCCGGTGGCGTTGCAGCCGGGCGCGCACGCGACGGCGGTGCCTCCGATCACGCGGACCACGGGTGGTCACGTGTAGCATGGGTGGCGGTACCGGCCATGCTGGTGCTCCTCCTCAGAACGACGACGGAACCCCCGGTATCGCTGGCCGGGGGTTCCGTCGTGTCTGGGGTCAGATGTAGCGGACGTCCACCAGCGCGGTGGGGACGATGGCCACGACGCGGCACACGCTGACCGTTTGGGGGCCGGGGCCCTTGGCGGCGGCGCATTCGTCGCACGCCAGGTAGGCGCCCACGGCGTGTTCGCCGGTGATGATCATGACGTTGTCGCACTCCAGGCGGACCATGGTGGCGGGGGTGGTGGGGATGGTGTGGCCGTCGAGGGTGAAGGACATCGGGGTCTCCTTGCTAGTCGTTCCCGGTGATGAGAGAAGTATATGCCCCCCGGTGGGGGCGTGTCAACCCCCCCGTTGTTACTGGACGGCCAGGCCCACCAGCAACGCGCCCGACACCATGCCGCCCACCAGGCCCGTCAGGACCACGGCCGCCCACACCGGCCACATCAACGCGGCCCGCACGCGGCGGTTCATCGGGCATCCTCACAGGAAACGCCGTCGCACAGCGCCCAGTTGCTGGCGATGGCGTGCGGGGTGTCGGTGATCTCTTCGCCCTGGTCGGGGCCGCTGGTCAAGGTGATCTCCACCCGGGCGTTGCCCAGTGCGGTGATGGTGGCGTGCTCGCCGGTGTGCCGGTTGTAGATGACGCGGTCCACGCTGAGGTCCGCGTAGGTGAGGGTGGTGTTCATCGGGTCTCCCTGGTCGGTCGTTCCGGTGCGTTGAGCTAAGTATGCCCCCCGCCCCGGGGGGATGTCAACCCCCGGGGCGGGAACGGCTACGGCCGGTACACGTTGGGCGGGCACTTCTTGCACGTCGCCAGGTGGCGCCGCACCACGCGGTTCAGCTGGGTGCGGGCGTCACGCATGGCGTACTCCAACGTGTCGCGGGTGATGGTCATCTTCAGGTTGGTGTGGCACGGAGCCGGCATCGTCGTCCGCAGGGTGTGCTTCCAACGGTTGCCGTCCGGGTGCGACTCCGGGTCCTTGCCGGGCCATACGGCCATGTGGGGTGTCCTCCTGTGGGTGATGGGGGCCCGCCCCGACACGGGCCCCCGGTGGTCACTTCGCGCGGCGGTTCAGTTCCTGGCAGCGCCTGGTCGCGCCGTGCTTGGTCTCGAACCCCTTGCGCACGGGGCTGCCGGTGGTGCGGTCGTAGATGTCCCAGGTCGTCTCGCCCTTCACCGTGTTGGACATGATGAAGTAGCGCTCGTGACCTTCGGCGTCTGCGATCTGGCTGCTGACCATTCAGGGTCTCCGTTCTCGTTGTTCCTGATACCTGAAGTCTATACCCCCCGACGTGGGGGTGTCAACCCCCCATGGGGAACACGGCAACGCGCCCGCCCCGACACATCGACGGGACGGGCGCGCACGCGACCTACCGACCGTGACGCGGCGGCGCCGCGCGACGACCCCGGCGCACCGCGACCACCGCGAACACCGAACCCACCGCACCCAACACCAGACCCGCCAACAACAGCCACCGCAACGCCGCCGGCGGCCCCGTCGACGCCAGGTCATGCGACGCCCGATCCACAGACGGCGCCCGCGTCGACGTCGTCGTCACCGTCCGATCCACCGCGACGACGTCCTGCTCACAGGCCACACCGTCGCCGTCCGCATCCAGACCCGACCGGTACCCCGGCGACCCCGCCGCCAGCGGCGCCTTGTGCGCGGCGATCACCTGGGAACAGTTCACGTAGTGCACCGGCGCCACCGCGTTGGGCCCCGTGGGGTCCGGCGGCCGAGTCGTGGTCGTGGGCACCGTGGTGGTCGGCTTCGGGGGAGTGCTCACGGCGGTCGTCTTCGTCGGGGGGACGAACGGCTTGAAGCCGTACACCTTGTCGCCGAAGTACATCGCCCGGATCGTGCCGTCGCCCTTCACACCGGACCCCAGACTGAACCCGAACGCCGTGACCGGCGCATCCGGGATGGCGTGCGCCCACGCGGTCAGCTGCGCGCTGTGCGCGGACCCGCCGCCCGGTTCCCACGCGATCCCCAACGTGTCGCACCACGTGTCACAGCCGCTGTCGGACATCCACCAGTTGGGTCCGTACGCCGCCGGTTCACCCACCAGGATGCGGTCCTTGCCGGCGACGTTGATGACGATCTGGAACCCGGGCTGGGGGGTGGTGCCGTCCCACGTCAACCCCGGCGGGGCGGCACTGCTGGCGGCGGCGGTCAACGTGGTGCGCGTGTAGTGGTAGCCCGCCACCTTGGCGTTGGTGGTGGCGTCGTCGGTCCACACGTGCAGCGCGTCACCGACCACCGCGTAGTGACCAGCGGTGCGCGTCTGGGAGTAGTCCCAACCACGCAGGTCAGGTTGGGCGTGGGCCGTGCCGCCAAGCACAAGCCCGGCGACGACCGCACCGAGTGCGACCGCCGCCGTCTTGATCAAGTTCATGGGGATGGGTGCTCCTTCTGTCAGGGGTTGGATCAGGTGCCGCTGACCGCTTTGGCTTCGCGGTCGACGCCGGGGCACTTGACGCGCTCACCGGGGCGGCTGAACCCGCCCGGCACGATGGACTTGTGGTAGCTCATGAACCACTTGCCCTTGCCGTCAATGCGGTACACGGGGTGGCGTTCCAGACACTTCGGGCAGGTACCAGTGGGTTCGGTCATGCGGATCTCCTCACGGTTGACACGGGACACGGTTCGATCCCGTGGTTCATTTCGGCGTAGTAGCGGATCATGTCCGCCGCCGCCTGCTGTTGGCACGGGCCGATCGGGTTGCGGTACACGGCCAGCCACCACTGGACGTGGGCGCGGTCGCTTTCCGCGCGGAGCGCGCGTGCGCGGGCGGCCACGTCGCGGCGACTGCTGATGACCAGGGTGGACACGACGGCCAGGGGGACCGCTCCGGCGATCGTCGCGAAGAAGGCCCACGCGACGATCTGCCCGAAGAGGTATGCCCAGTCCATCGTCAGTCCGCCAGGCCCCGGCGCCGGAGCGCGGTGTGGATCTGGTTGCGGCGCCGCGTGTTGCGGACGCGGCCCATCGCCTTGTACAGGGCCTCGTTGCTGAGGTTCGAGTAGCGGTTCGTGTTCGCCATCGGGGTCTCCTTGAAGTCGTTCCCGGTTGGGTGGGGTGTCAGGCCGGGCGGCTGGTCCGGGTCCGCGTTACCGACCCGGTTGGTGTGCCCCGCCTGCGTTACCGGCGGGGTGGCGTTCCGGCCTGACAAGATGAAGCTTACCCCCCCAACGTGGGGGGTGTCAACCCCCCTGGTGGAACGGGATCTCTTCGCCCGGCGCACGCCTCCCGAAGTGCATCAACAGGCAATCCGTCGAACAGAAATGCCACAGGCGGTCGTCATGGCCCAGCTCGACCACGGACAGCCAACCCGCGCGGGCGCGCGCCTGGTGCTGGTAACTGTCGCACCCGTCACGGTCGCACGCATACGCCATGCTCACAGTGCCGGCTCCAATCGGTAGGTTCCATCGTCGGCCAGGTACCGCCACATCACCCCGTGGATCAACACGGGCACCTGGGCCGGGAGATGCGGGGACAGCTTGGACACCAGGTAGCCACGCCCCCCGGACCAGACGCGGCGGGCGTGGACCGATAGCGGGCCGCCGTTATGCACCTGCGGGTCGAGCGCCAACAGGTTCGACAGCGCGTCCCGGTGGGCGCGGTTGGTGCCGCCCATGCCCTTGTTCTGGCGGTGGTGGGCGTCGAACGTGTCCCGGTCCAGCGGCTGGTAGCTGACCTCGCACCGGCCGTGGGCGCGTTCCCACAGGGCATCCCGGATCTTCGGCCAGTTGGGGCGCGGGGTCATGCGGTGGGCGGGTCATCGCGGTCATCGACCGAGGCGGCGGCTTCCTCCCAGATCCGGAACCAGGTGCCGTCCCGGTAGGTGGCGATGACCTCGCCGCCATCCTTGAAGATGTCCAGGTTGCCGCGTTCGTCCTGGCCCCAGCCCGTGCCGTGCGGGTAGTCGTCGGTGCTCCACTGGTTGCTGTCGGGTGCGGCGGTAATGCGGATCATGATTGTCCTCCTCGTCGGGTGACATACACCCCGGTAAGGGGGTATATTAACACGAGAAACAGGAGGTGAGCATGTCAAACAGCCAGACCGTAGAGGTCATGATCCGCGACGTCGTGTACGACGCCGCGCTGGCCCGCGCCAAGTCGCAGGTCCAACCGTTGCGTGGGATCGCACGCGAGATCCTGTTCGATCGGGCGGCCCAAGCCGAACCCATTGACCAGGCCATCCACCCCGCCGGCCGCGTGTTGCTGTCGTCGGACCGGGTGCGGTTACGGTTCCAGGCCCCACGTGAGGCGTACCAGCGCGCCCGCAAGCGGTTGCATTCATCCGGCGTGTCCGTCACGGCCGCCGTGGAAGAGGGACTGGAACGGTTCGCCCGCACGGGCGAGTTCCGCGACATCTAACCAGGAGGAGCACCAGTGCCACCCAAGAAGCGCACCATCACCGGCAGCGGCCATCCCCAGGCCGTGGACGGTGAAGTTGTCGAGCCCACCCCAGGGACCGACAGTCCATCCGGGACAGCCGACGAGCCCACTGGGCAGCCAGAACCCGTTGACCTGAATGCCGCGTCCATCGCGGCGTTGATGGGCGAACTGAAGGAGATGCGGGAACGCCTGGCCGCCCCCGCCCCCGGACGCCCGGCGATCCTGGACGGTATCCAGGGGATCATGCTGGACGTGACCGGGGTCGGCAAGCACGGCCAGATGGATGCCGCCGCCCGGATGGGCAACTACAAGTACCAGCGGTACGACGACCTGAAGCGGGAGCTGGGTGCCGCGTTCCGCAAGCACGACGTGTTCCTTCAGTCGACCACGACGAACCTGATCACCGACCGTGTCGGTGAGGGTGGTCGCATGTCGCGGGTGGTCGTGTCGGTCACGTACCGGTTCACGTCGCTGATGGACGGGTCGGAGTTGACGTTCGACTCGCACGGGGAATCCATCGACAAGTCCGACAAGGCCACCGGCAAGGCCATGACCATGGCGTTGAAGACGGCTCTGATTCAGGCGTTCATGCTGGCCGCTGAGGACACCGAGGACCCGGACGCCACCCGTCCGGGCGAGGACGCGCCCGCCGCGCGCGAGGTGCAGCGCCAGCGCCCGGCCGCTCAGGACGTGCCGCGCCCCAGCCCCGACGCGGTACGCCAGGCCACCCACGACGTCCCGCCCAGCGACGGCCCGGGGTACCCGAACGACGGGCCGCGCCGCGACGCGTGGGACACGGGTCCGGTCGCGGACCAGCGCACCCCGGGTGAGTTGGCGGCGGCGGCCGTGACCGCGTTGAGCGCGCCCGGGTTGACGATGGCCAAGTGGTCCGAGATCAGCGCGTACGCGAAGGACAAGGGCATCTACGACACGATGGTGACCACTCCAGACGGGTCTGAGATGGCCCTGAAGCACCACCTGGTCGCGGTGGGGCGGACGCTGTGATGACCCCGGAGGAGGTCCGCCTGCACGATTTGAAGGCGAGGAAGGGGCACCTGTGTCGGGGCGGCGCGTACACGGCGGGTGTCCCGGTGTGTGGGTGCGGGCTGGACCTGCGGGGCGTGCCGGACTTCATGCCGCCGTCCCGGGCCGTGATGGACGCGGCGCGGGAACAGGTAGCCGAGGCGCTGGATGTTCCCGTGGAGGCGGTGTTGACACCGCCTCCGCCGTTCACGCACGCCAGTGGGGAGCCGTGCTACGGGTGCCAGTCGTGCCTGGTGGATATGGCGTTCGCCTCCGACATCGACGACGGGCATTCCGACGATCCGATGGTGGTCGCGGACCAGCTGGAGGGCCAGGGCAAGGAGGTCATCGCCGCGCACGGCGAGGTGGACATGACGCCGTCGTTGCCGCTGTTGGACCCCACCCAGCCGTTCGGGCCCGCCGAGATCGAGGCCCGCATCATCGAGGCCAACGACCGGTTGGAGCGCGGCGCCGTTCACGAGGCGAACCTGGTCGCGGCGGCGGGGCATCTGGGTGTCGAGTACGAGTTGGCGTATGCGCGTGCGTTGGCGACCGCGTCGGGCGCGGCGGCGGACATCCGCAAGGCGCAGGCCCGGTTGGCGACGGAGGCGCTGTACCGCCGGTGGCAGGACGCCGTCGCGGCGATGAAGGCGATGCAGTCGGTGACGCACACGTTGCGGTCCACGCTGTCCGGGTACCAGTCGGTGGGCCGGTCGGTGGGGGCCATGTACCAGGGACCAGGGAGGGGACGTTGATGCATATCGCGACACACCCGGCGCGGCCGGTGAAGGTGCAGCTGCACTGTTCGTGTGAGGAGTGCCCGCCGCCGGCGGAACAGTTCGCGGGCGCGCACCACAGTGACCCGGATGTGTTCCTGTTGGGGCGGGTTCGGCCGCATGTGGAGATGACGGCGGCCCGCGCGGCGTGGCCGTTGGAGCTGGCCCGGTTGATGGGGCGGGCGCGGTGAACGACGAGTGCGCGATCCACGGGCATGAGCCGATCCCGGAGAAGTATTTTCGGATCTGCGTGGAATGCGGGCATTGTTTCGTTACTGCGGAGGACCTCGAAATAGCGGACCTGAATATCCGCCAAGAGATCGAACCGGATCGGGTGCATGTCATGTTGCCCGCGACAGTGATCGAGATCTGTCCAATGTGCACGCACGATTTCTGAAGGGGGACAAGGCGTGACGGTAATGTGTGAAGATGTGCACTCCTTCTCGCTCGGGGCCGTTAGCTGCACCTTGGCCGCTGGTCACAGCGGCATGCATTTCGGATTCCCGAAGATGCTGCTGGATGTAGATGCCGCATTAGCGCAGGTATTTGTGAACGGTATCTTTTGGCCCCAACAACTGGACGGTGTTTAAATGGCAGGCGAAACAATTGTGACCGTGGTCGGGAATCTGACGGCGGACCCGGAGATCAGGTACACCCAGGGCGGCCAGGCGGTCACCAACCTGACGATCGCGTCTACGCCCCGCGTGATGAAGGACGGGAAGTGGGAGGACGGCGACGCGCTGTTCCTGCGGTGCTCGGTGTGGCGCACGATGGCTGAGAACGTCGCGGAGTCGTTGACGCGGGGGACGCGGGTGATCGCGCAGGGGAAGCTGAAGCAGCGGTCGTTCGAGACGAAGGACGGCGAGAAGCGCACGGTCGTGGAGATGGATATCGAATCGATCGGACCGGATTTGCGGTACGCCACGGCGAAGGTGAACCGGCCTGATCGATCGGTCGAGACGTACACCGACGGCGGTATTCGTCGGGATTCGGAAGTGCAGGAAGCTGTTCGCACTGGCGGCATGGGATACGACAATCCGCCGCCGTTCTGAGGAGGATGGAAATGGCCAGGCACGTTTTGGAGGGTAACCGTATTCGGGTTCCGCGTGGGTTTCGGCACTGGCATGGGGCGCACCGCGCATCGCGGGTTGGGGTTCTGGCGGCGTCGGCGTTGGTGCGGGTGAAGTACGTGCAGAGGTACGTGGTGGAGTTGTTGGTGGCGCGGTTGGTGTTGGTGGTGGTCCTGGTGTTGACACCCCCCCGGTGAGGGGGGTATGCTTCTGGTCATAGGGAACGACGACCACGGAGGCCCCAATGTTCGAAACCATCGCCAGCGTCGACTACGTCCGGGACGAGACGGTCGCGTCAGGCGTGCCCTGTCTGGAGTGCTGCGACATCGACGCGTACGTGGTGCTGAACGTGTACGTCCGCGAGTGGGGCCAGACGGTCCGGTTCGCGGAATGCTGCGTCAACTGCGGCCAGCGCATCGCCATGTCGGAGCGTGCGGCGGAGGTCCTGATCGAGATCCCGCTGTCGCTGAAGGCCGACGTGGAGGCCGAGCTGGCGAAGGTGGCCGCCTGATGCCCACCATTAAGACCAGCTTCCGCAAGACCAAGGCGGGGGTCCTGTGTACCGCCCGGGTCACGCTGGCCTGCGGGTGCAAGGTGCGCGACGACGCCCAGGGGCGCGACGCGGCCAGTGCACAGTCCGTGGTGCTGCGGTTGATCAAGTCCCGGATCGCGGCCCACGAGTGCGACGGCTGATGCCGCGCCTTCACGAGGACCCCCTGACGCGCCGGGTTGTCGACACCGACAACCCGGCGTATCGGGCTGGTGTCCAGGCCGCACACAAGATCATCGACACCGAGTACGCCAAGGTGCCCGTGTACGTCATGGACGCCGAGGTGTTGATGGAAACCATGGTGGCCGACGACGGCGACGTGCGTGAGCACTGGGGGATCTACCTGGTGCTGAAGGGCATGGTCGACACGTTCCGCGACTACCAGCGAGACAGGAGCACGTGACGTTATGGCCGAGGCCCCGAACGACGCCCAGGTGGAGGCCGCCGCGCTGATGTGGGGGGCCCACGCCGCCGCCAGGTACGCCGCCACGCGTTTCCCCCAGATCGAGGGATTCGCGTGGCGGTTCCTGGCCGCGCGCATGGCCGAAATCATGTACCCGTTCGTGAAGGTAGCCGCGTACGCGAACCTGGCTGACGCGTTGCGTGACGCCGGGTTGGCGGACATCGCGGACCAGATCGGGGATGTTGCCCGCCGGGAGATGCCCGGCGGGCCGAACGAGGAGGAGGACAAGCATGGGCACGAACCCGTCGTTGCCCCCGGAGCAGCAGATCCGGGTGGCCGCCATGGAGGAGGTCAGCCGGATCTTCGCCCACGTCGACCGTGACCTGCCGGCCGAGGACATGGTGTTCCTGGCGGAATGGATCATGGCCGGTGGGGGCCGCATCGAGTTGTCCCAGGACGACCCCGTGTTGAAGGAGTGGCGCAGCCGGGGTGCTCGTGCGCGGTTGCCCGGGGCTGTGGACCAGCCGTGACGGACGACCTGGTGCCGTTGCCGCCCCAGATCCAAGGCATCCCGTCCCCGCGTGACGTGAGCACGATGCTGATTTCGAACCTGGCGGTGCGTGTGCACTACGCCCGGACGGCCCGTGGCGACGTCACCCAACCCGAGGACGTCAACGCGTTGGTGCGCGCCCTGGGCGGCGCCAAGGAGATGCTGGACGAGTACTCGCGCGCGTTCGCGACGGCCGCGCGTGAGGCGGTGCACTACCTGGAGGAGGAGCTGCTGTTCGCGGTGGGCGAACAGGACGGGGTGCCGTTGTCCGGGTTGAAGGTGCCGGACCTGGACGGGACGGACCTGGTGTTCACGCTGATGAAGCCGAAGACCCACACCGTGGACGAACCGCAGGTGATCGACGTGGCCGTGGTGGACGCGTTGGCGGCGGCCCGCGACACCGAACCCGCCCAGGAACCCGACGAATCCAACGCGGCGTACCTGGACCGGTACGAGCGGTGGATGGCCGGTGTGGTCCACATGGCCGTGAACACCGTCATCGGGCTGGGCTCGTACAGCATGCAGGTCAGCAAGGTGCGCGCGTACGCGGTGGAGCTGGCCGGGCGGGGCGCTGACACGCTGGCGTCCGTGGTTCGTGGTTCGATCACCACGAAGGACAAGTACACCGGCACGAAGTTCGAACGGAAGGAACGGAAGTCGAAATGACCATTCCCCAGGACCCCGACCACGAGCCGCCGCCCAGTCCCACCGAGGAACCTGGCAGCGGCTGGAACCAGGACCCCGAGC
>Ga0247745_1000012_pt1 | contig 21173 bp, 18 predicted proteins | sample UWRJS109311C5_FD_179938 | JGI IMG/M metagenome (GOLD analysis project Ga0247745, IMG submission 179938) | Soil microbial communities from Arlington Agricultural Research Station in Wisconsin, United States - UWRJ-S109-311C-5 | ecosystem: Environmental > Terrestrial > Soil > Agricultural land... | reverse complement strand
CCACAAGGCAGCGGAGAGATGGCCGAGACGAAGGCTCGGCGCGGAGCCCGCCGCAGGCGATAAAGAGGAGGGAAGGGACATAGTCAATTTGGGGGGGAAGGGGGGCGCGCGCGTTTCTTTCCCTCGCTCATTGAAGCGGCCTCCACCCACGTGTCGCGGTGGCGAAGCTTCAAAACTCGGTGATTGGCTGGATTATTTTTTTTTCCTGTGGCTTGGCACTTGTAAATTCTATATAAGATGCCCCCGCCCGTCGCCCCCCTTCTCTTGTTTCTTCCTTGCTCCAAACAAAATGCCCCCGAAATCAAAAAACACGGATCCACGCATGGACGAGCAATATGCAGTCCTTTGGCGCCTGCGCGACGATCAAGACGATGAAAGCAATAAATCAGCCCTCTTCACGAGTAAAAACAAAGAAGACTACGAGAGGTGTTACTTCAACAACACCAAACCAATCGGACACAAAAGCAAGCTTCACTTAGGACTTGAACTCGATGAAATGGAGGATTGCACTCTCGGTCAATTGGGCGATTTAAGGGAAGGCTTTTGGAAGTACAAACAGCATTTTCTCAAGCAGGTATGTTTTTGGTAGAGCGCTGGATGTTTGCTGTCTGAGCAACAGTAATGACACTTCCCATTGCACAGGTTGACGGTATTCTTCGCGTTATCGACCTTGCCGAGGATAGAAGAATCCGCGAGATTGCAAAAACGCGCCAGAAACTGCGTGTTGACTTTTGCGAGAAGTTGATAAAGTATTCAAACAAAATCGTGATGCCTCCTGCGGTGCTGATTCAGCATGCACCGAAAGACTCTCCATATATACCGTCCCCGCATGTCCAAGATGTCCTCCGGGAAGCACTTTTGGATATGACACAACCATCGTTACTCCTCGGCGCGCCACCACCGCGCAACAATAACCGGGGCGACAATGAAGGGGGCAACGATGCTAACGGGCCCAGGGAGGGAGACGACATAGAGTCCCTTGACGAAGAACCGCGCAATTCGTCGGGGAAGAGGGTCTTTGGGACGGAACCTCCAACCGTATCCAAGAAGGCAAAACACGGCGAATCAAGCGGTGATGTCTCAACCGAGCAGGTGCATACCCATCCTGTCGTCGAGCAACCTATTCTGGCAACCGCTCCTAACACCGCCCCGAAAGGCAGGCGATCGTACCCGATCAAGGTCTTGAGGGAGGGCGAACCAAAGGCGAAAGCGACGAAGTTACCGAAGGGGATACAGGCAGCGAAGCGGAAGTCCACTCGGAAGGAGAGATAGCGAAGTGGAGGAAGTGGGCGCATATACCTGAGCTTCTCTGGTATAGTGATATGACGCGGGAGTAGACGACGATATGTTCTACATCTCAGAGTCGGATCGAGAATAATACCATTATACCATTTTTTACTTTTCCTTGACCGCGCTGTCGATCCGTCCATACTCCTTGTCAAAATCCTCAAAAGTTTCGCATTCAAAAGCTTTCATTCTTAACTTTGTGACAACATTGATTTTTCTCGTCAGCAGAAGATGACCTCTTTGAGGTGCATCATGGCTTCGTGTGGTATATGATCCTCATTTCCTCCTGGGCAACGTAAAATGCGAAAGGTTCTGAATGTTCGAAAGTAGTGAATCTCAACTGTGTATCCGTTTACTTTCCTTATCATGACTCGTAACGGCGTCACCATTCTGTCATACTCACAAAAAAAAGTAAGTTGAACCCGTCAATCGTCCATCAATGTGAAAGGAAAACACGAAGGACATTCTGGCGCTGCTCGAACCCTGGGCAGAGGCGAATGGACGCGCCAGACGGAATAATATAATAATTACATTGCCCTCGCCACGTTGTCAACTGTTTTGTGAACGCTGTTGAATCTTTCCAGGCCGAGGTCGGCAAATTTACCATAATTTTTCACCTTCTCCCTTGCCGCGTCGCTGAGGGTTGGGTCGTTCTGCAGCGTGTCTGTCGCCGCACGGACCCCGCTGTGTATGCGCCTTACATTTGGTGCTATGTGGTTGTTAAAAAACGTGTGGGCATTTCTTGCTGTGCTCGGTAGGGTACTTCCAAAGAACTTGGTGCTTGCAGTCTTGGCCTTGTTGAGGAACGTAGAAAACCCCATTGTGATTTAATTAACCGCAATAAAAAAAAGGCAGTACAATAAGAGACTATGATCAGACATTCTAACAAGCGGATCAATGCCGAAAGGGAACTCATGCCGATGGGTTTTGTTAGCCGACCGAAAGACGTGTGGCCCAGAGGAAAGGAACACAGCGGCTCCGTCGCACATTTGAATCCACAGGTCCGCGTTTCAAAGGCAGCAAAGTTCGCGATAGACTTCCTCAATCAGCAGAAAAAAATGCAGGCCGAAGACAATTACCAAGAGGCCACTCAGAAGCAGAACAACACAAACTACGTAGGGCCGGAGGTACGGAGCTTTTTCTCCACCCAGCGTGGAATCCCCCAGGCACCTCCTCAGACATTCCCCAACCTCACCCAGCCTGATCCGAACGTCATCCAGCCGACGGGACCTCCCACCTTTCGGGCCCCCGCTGGTCCTGTTCATGACACAGTATCCCTCCACCCGACTGGAATCCTATCGAGTAATGCAGCAGCGACGGCGAACTTCGTAAACCAGAACACAAGTCGTTCGCAGGGCCTCGATCCGAAAGGGAAGGGGAAAGCACCTGCGGTGGACCACTGGCAGCCGAACGCCATCTCCGCCACAAACGTGGGGTCGTCGTCGCGGGAGGATGATGGTATTGCCTCCCCGTCAGTCATGTTGGGTGGCATAGAGTTCGTCGACCCAAGCAGGGGTCCCGTTACTATTTATGGCACACCGTTGGACACGGCCAGGGGGAGCGGAAGCGGGGGGTCGTCGAACCCCTCCAGAGCACCCTATCGCCCCAAGAAGAATACTAGGACCAGGCCGACGCTGTCGTCTATCGTTGACTGGGACGATCGGGGGCGTACGCTGACGCGGGACACCATATTGACCGCGCCTCCGACACCTAGGCGGGAGGACATGCCGATGTTGGACCCCCGCGATCGCGATGTCCACGATGGGTTTATCAATCAGAGGGGATTGGACCGTCGGGATTGGCCAAAGGCTCCTGCAAAGCGGAAGGTGCTAGATGCAACGGAGCTCGCCCCTGCCCCGCGTGCTCGACACCCGCCTGAGCGAATCCCGGACGTGCCCGCGCGACTTGAGGACCCGCGCTGGTTTGATAGAGGTTATAGGGTGGACGAACGACCTGTGGCCGCAAACAAGCGCAGAACCCTCGTGCTACGGCAACACATGCCTGACACTAAGAGGCAGAAGGACCGGGCCAGTACGTACGGCCCTCCAGGTCCCCCGAATAAACGCCGGTAGTTTAGTTTTTTTTTCGTGGGTGAGATCAGATCGACATGTCCGATGGAAAAACACTCGTTGACCGATTCCAAGCATTTCTGGATAAAATTTCAGCCGAAGATTACGAAGCCACGGTTGGTGACCGCAAGACCCTGGGAGAGCTCATCCGGGAGACCCAGAAAGTCATCACTGATGACAACACAACATTGAAGACCTTCCACCGCCTCATTGACATCCAGCAAACTGCAAACACAAAACTCATGGAGAATTGAAAAATAAAGCTTACCGTCTGTTAAATGACTTGGCACGTTCCAAAGTTCCTCAGCGGCCTGTGGGAGATCACCGACGCCTGGCTGATCCATCCAAAGATTTCTGGTACGTTGATGCCGGTCGGGGATGCACATATGGGGTCGTCGTTGAGACCTTTCCAGTCCGTCCGCGCAGGTTCTCTGTATAACTCCAACGGCTTGCTCTCCGTCAACTCGGTGACTGCATCCGCTCCTCTGCTTCCGTCGCATACACTCGGCGTCGCAAACATGTCGCTCAATTACGATCCGAACACCTTGCAGCTCGTCTCCGGTCAGCTCTCGGTGAAGACCTCCATCCAGAATTCCTCAGAGGTAAACATTTCGTATACAGCCCCTCTGAGCATGGTTCTCAGCAATGCCACAACAGGCAACGTCGCCCTGAACTACGCGACATCCGATTTCCAAGTCGAGGAGGGCCAGCTGAAGATCAAGGAGGGATTCACGAAGGGCATCGGGGCCATCAAATCCTTCAGGGGCGTTTCGGAGCTGATTGAGGAAGGGATAGAGTTCCTTTCCGATTTCGTTCCGGGGGATTACGCTGATAATGTAGTCCTGATATCCGTTAAGACATCTGGTGATTTTCAACAAACGGGAAATACGCTCGCTGTGAAGAGTAAAGGAGGTGGCCGCATTCCGTTTTACGATTCGGTTTCAGGCTTTGATTCCTCCCCGAATCTGACGTGGAATTCGGCGGGGGCTCTCATGTCTCCACGCTACAAGCTGACAAATATCAATTACAGTTTGAGCAACGAAGATGTTCCAAGTGTATCTTATCTGGCGCAATTCATTCAGAGTCAGGACCAATCCGGGATCGATGTCCAAGATAGGGCGGGGTCCGAATCGCGGAGGAATCTTTTTGTTCGCCGCGACGAAGTTACCATAGGGGTAAACAGTGCGAATAAATTGTTCTGTAAAATGACGTACGACCTTCCGCTGAAGAAAACGGAAACGGCCAGTTCGTCTGCGCTGTCTCTCGAGGTGGACGGGACTTCCATCAAAGTGACGGAGGGGAAGCTCGCATTTTCTTTGACCGGGGCGGGGATTTTCATCGACCGTCAGACGAGCTCCATCAAATGCGACATTGACGAGACTTTGAAATATCTAGGCAATAAGGTATCCTTGAACCTCGTGGCGACGAACCCCATATCCCTGACGAGCGGCAACCAGATAGGCTTGAAGATCAACCCGGACACGATGCAGGTGATGGGGGATGGGGCTCTCTCCGCGAAACAAATCCTCGTGGACAATCAGACGGTTGGGTGGACGAGTGATTTGAAATTGAAGGGTTTGTACTCGGCGGGCGCTGGTATCAAGCTTACAGACTTTAACAAATTTTCTGCTAACTTTGTTGACACAGAGTATCCGCTGGTCGTCAATTCCTCTGGGCACTTGAAAATATATTATGACAATACATTGATCACAGACGGCGCTGGAAATCTCAGCTGCGTCCCCATCCTCGTCGACAACTACACCATTATAAGGAGACAGGATGCGACCTTTTCGGACGGAGCTTTAAAAGTCAACCTCTTCGGTGAAAATGGCGTCAGCGTCGTCGGAAACAAGATAAGGGGTAGTTACACTGCCGGGAGTCGAATCACGATATCTGGCTCATCCATTTCTGCCAACGTACAAGACCTCGCCGATGACATTGCGAGTAATGCGAGCGATTTGGTAACAACCGCGGCAACTATCGGAACGGCTGTAGCGGCTGCGAGTGCTGGAGCGGTTGCCGCTGGAGTCGCCGCTGCTAGCGCTCTGACTTTAGGTGGAGCTAATTCTGGATTGATTGCGGGGTTGACGACCGCATTAGGAGTCACAGACGGTGTCGTCACTGTGTTAGGATTACAAAGTGCCGCAAACACGGCGAGTATAGCGGCTGCATCTGCAGCGGCAACAGCTGGCATAGCAAGTGCTTCAGCGATATTAGAAGCTCAAATCATCGCTAATGCATTGGCGAGCACAACTGCCATTGCCGGATTGACGACAGGGTTAACATTGGCGACGACCGCCGCTACGACCGCTTTAACCAACATAGGAATTCTTGATGGGTTGGTATCCGGAATCATCGGAGTTCAGGGAACCATCCTTGCTGTACAGGCAAGTCACACGGCATCCATCGGTACCCTTGTCGCGGATGCCATTACGCAGGGAAGTTTGCTTTCAGGGGCTATAAGCACGGGGATCGCGAATAGCTCCGCCATAGTCGGATTGACGACGAACGTCGGAATCCTTGACACGTCCGTTGGACTGAACACGGCAGCCATAACGGCCAATACAGGGGCTATAAGCAGTTTGGTCGGAGTCGTATCGGGTCTCTCCGCCTCAACAGCTGTCTCGATAGCGGGTCTGCATGCCTCGATAGCCGGGACGGATCTCGTTGTCGCTGGTCTATCTTTGGGAGCGATTGGGACGAGCATTAGTCTTGCGAGTCTTGGTTCAAGGTGTAGCATATTGGAAGGAGACCTCGCCGATACGGATTTTACGCTCGATCAAGTCAATCACGCTCTGCAAGATCTGATGGGAACGATGGGTAGCTATATGAAACGGGACGTGGATCAGCTCATTTCAAGTACCGATGGCCGTCCGCGCATGATGTTCGTTAACGGTTCGTCAACATATTTTTATACAGGGTCATTTTTTTTCCAATCGGAACAAAATCAAGCCTCGCTGCTTGAAATTCGGGACGACCGAAATAAATTCCTCCGAGATATCTATATCGGACCGAGTAATGAGCAGGTGGCGACAAGGCCTTGGGTATCCGCTCAGGGATATGTTACCTCCAGCGCGTTGTCAGTTGCACTGACGCCTTACGCATTGACTAGCGCTCTCTCCGGGTATATGCCGCTTCAACCTGAAGCCATAACAAGTTCGAATGGAAAAACCCGGATGTTTTTCGAGGCCATGAGCAATTATTTTTACCTTGGGGATAACTATTTCCAAAATTCGGTCAACTCCGTGACTCTGATGCGCGTGCATGATGCGGGGGTCGATATCAACGTACCATTGAAAGTACAGGGAAATTTAATAGCGAGTCAAAATTTTGTCAACAATGGTTTTCTTCCGGTGAGCAAAGCTGTCGTGTCTTCGGCAATCCAATATACAGCCGACGGCTCTTTGATTTTGCGCCCGAACACAGGCACCAGTTCAACGGCGCTTCATTTGTATTCGGATATTAGCGGGTATTACAGAGCATTGCTTTACGGCACGTCAGCTGGGGAATATGCGTTTAAGCTCGTAGGGTCGGCTCCAACTTGGAGTGTTTTAGCTCCGTCCGGTCGGTTGATCGCCAATGCAGGCCTTCTGGTCCAAAACGACTTTCGAGCTCTCACGTCCACGATTGAATCGGATTCCATTCATATCAACAAATTTGGAACAGGGGACCGCATGTCGGCGCTGAATTTCCATAATTATGGAGCTCCCGAACAGGAGTACACAGCGACGATAAGGAAAGAAGCGGGATATACGGGCCACTGGAGGTTCTTGAACGAGGGAAACGGATCGGTCCATTTTGATTCACCGGGATCCCCGATGTTCTCCTGGTTGCTGGATTCGGCCGGTTTCCTCGAGAATTGCCATCAAGGCGCGTTTCGCTTTTGCCAATCTGTCGTCCATGAAGGCCCGGTCGCAATCATAGGGGTGAAGGACTTCGATATTTCCCCGGCCTGGGATCCAACGTGGTATGCAGGCCCTAACTCCGGGGTCCTGCCTGAGGATGGTTCTTATGCTTTCTCGCTCATGTGTGTGGGTGCCATCGTGAGCAATGCAGGGTTTCTGACCCTCTCCGACCGGAAAGCGAAAAAGGATATTCGGCGCTTCCCGGAAAACAAGGTATGTGATCTCATGCAAAAAGTTCAACCAGCCCTCTTTAAATATAAAAAATCAGGTGCGCAATGCATGGGATTCATCTCGCAAGAGGTCCGAGAGCATTTTCCGACGGTCGTTCACGAGACGGATGGTCAATTGTTCATGGACCATACTCAACTGATTTCCGTGCTTTGGAAAGCTGTCACTGAGTTATCGCTACGGGTTAAGGAACTGGAGAAGTCGATGGGCAAATAAGGAATTCAAGGGATGTTTTTTTACATGAACCGAATGTAAGACCAGGTCCCTGCAGGCGATCCTGACATGCTTCTAATTTGAACATTTGCGCCTGAAAATTGTGCAACCATATTGGAGCCCCCTAAGACAACTGCCGATGCGATTGAGTTTGTTGCCGAATATGTCACGTGCCAGATCGCAAATGTCGTCCCGCCTCCCAAGAATTGCAGAATACCCATCTCTCCTTCGGACATCGTGTAAACAGTACTGAAAGACGTTGTAACTGTATAACCTGTTCCGCTTGTTGACTTGAATTTTTGAGCATGAAGTGTTTTAGCAATCGCGCAACCTCCAGCGACCACTGTTCCACCTATAGTGGTTGAAGTAGACTCGGTAGTTGATTTCAGATATACTATACCCAACCCATCCACTTGGACATTTTGCGGACCGTTCCAAAGACCAATCCCAGCGCTATTTGAACTTGAGCCAGACGACACAAAATTGAAATACAACCGTGCGCAATTGTAATTGCTGGCACTAACACCATTTTGAATGCAATTGAAGCCTCCGTTTGACAGTGAAGGCTGAAGGAAAGTGGCTGGAACCGTTGCTGCACTACCTGTTATACTTTGTGAGATGAACCCCGAGAGGTTCAAATTTTTTCCGACCGTTAGACCACCAACCAAACTAACCGCAGTATCACTCGTATTGGAGACTTGGAGAAATTTACTGGCAGTTAGGCCTCCCGCTGAAGTAATCGCCCCGTCCGCTGTGGAGGTGAGAGCAATGCTTGAAAAGGAAGGGGTAGCAGAAATGGAGACTCGGTTGTTCGCGTTTATGGAGAGCGGGGAGGCCGCCGTCAGGCTGATTAGGTCGTCCGGCAAGTTGCTCAGCGTTTTGCTCATTGATTATGATATTTATTAATTTTTTTTCATTTCCTAATATATAATGACTTCCATTCGCGAGCAACTCGAGAGCACAGAAGGTTGGTGTCTCGTCCCCGAAAACTGTCGGGACCAGATCATACATCAAGTGGAGCAGGTCGCCGCGAAGGGCGAATCGGGCTCTCACTCACACACATTCAAGCTCAGTCCTGTCCAGGCGGCGAAAGATGCCGAAGAGCTGGCCATGTACGGCAAACTCCCTGAGAAGGAGCCCGAGGTCAAGGAACATCTCAAAGTCGAGAGACCAAAGGTCAGGGAACCTAAGGGAACCAACGTCAAAGTGAAGGCGACCGCAGAGAAGAAGCCCCGCGCTCCACGTAAAAAGAAGGTCGTTCAGGTTGAGTCTGAAGGTGCTCAGTCAGAGTGATTTTTTTTGACGAGCTCTGTATATAAGGAAGAATGACAAAGAAAAAATCCGAAAGCCTGAGCTTCTTTTGCTTAAAACAACGAAAAAAGGTAACCACAAAGATTCTGCGGCGCGAAGGTCGAATGGCGTACGGTGTGTGCCCGGAATGCAAATGCAAATTGGCGCGCGTCACATGAAATTGTAAGGGTTGAAGTTAGGGTTAGGTCTCTTTTTCAATGATTGAATTTGAAAAAAAGCACAAGTCTATTCATTTATTTTGCTACTCGTTGGGGGCCTTGGGGCTACATATTTACCACGTGTACGCCACCTGGCAGAAGGTGCCGGAAATAATTAGCAACGCGTCGATCGTCACGTAGGTGATAATCCTGATGTTAGTAGGAAGAACCACGCTGTGAGTGGTCTGGATAGTGATGTTAGGACTAGCGGCGTTAGTCATATCTAATCCCGAACCGAACAATTCAACGTCGCTAACGAAGGAATGACTTAGCCTCCATGATGTGGTGGAAAAGTCTGCATCAATAGCAAAGTTGTCTCCCAGAGTGTAGCTGTTTCCGTGAGAGGAAAGGAAGTTCATGAGGATCGCCTCGCTGTTGTTGCTTTGGGCGGGGAAAGTTAACATAGCAGGGGCCGAAATCCCTGCCGCTTCAATTCGCCAGTCCACTAGCCCCGCTGGAATGAAACGGCTGTAGCGGTCGTTTCCTTGTCCGTTATAAAGAGTATCATCGAAGAAAACGGTTTCGATACTCGCCACACTTTTAACACCGCCAACTGGGCAAACAATGGATTGACGTGTCGAGGCATTTCCGTTCGATTGGAATGCCCTAACAAACTGGAACGGGATCACCGCCTCACGGCCCTGACGCACGCTTGAGACAAGTTGAGTGGTGAAGCTGGCATCCGGAATTATTGACTGATATTTTAAAGCAACCTGTGAAATCTCCATATAAGCAATCCCGGTGGAGACCGTCAGGAAATTAGTTAGCGGTGCTAAAAATAACTCGATGCTAAATCCTGCAGAATTTAAAAAAAGGGGCAACGGCAAAGCCTGCTCTGTGCAGAAGAGGGATGTGATGAGCTGCATCGCAAAGTGTTTGAGTCCTGATGGGGCTGCACCAGCAAATATAGAGTCGGACCCATATCCTTCCGTCTTTGCGAGCAGGTTTTTCTTGCTTTGCGTCAATGTGCTGTAATAAATTGCGCAGAGATCGTCGTATGCCAAATCCTCGATAATTGCTGATCCCACACGCAAAACGACGCGCGAAAAAAGCCTGGACACGGACTGACGAGAGTTCCTTGTCGTGGCAGCATTGACCGTAACTCCGAGGTTATCGCACAACCTGACGTCAAACGTCAGCATCGACTGGGTCGTTTTCATGAAGGCCACGTTTGAGCCGATTTGGATAATGATGCTCGAGTTGTTATCACTCCTATAAACCGACCCGTTGCTGGTCCCGGCACTTTGCCAAAGTTCGTTATTGGCTTTGACCTCTGGTGAGTATGCAGGGAAGCGATATGAAAGTACTCTGCTGGACATTTTCAATCTTCTAATCAAAAACAGAAAAAAAATCGAGCGTCTATTATTTTCAATTCAAAAAGTCGTCAATGTTCCATCGGCTCTCTCTTATTGTCTGGTTCTCATACCTCCGATCGTCCTCTTCTTCGCTTTCGCTGTAGGTAATCATTTTCTTGGGACGTCCTTTTTTCGGGGCTGCAACTTCCTTTTTACCTTTCGGCTTGGAGTTAGATATAGGACTTTTCTTTTGTTTTGGAGGTGCCTTTTTCTTGGTTGGGGCCGGCTTCGCTTCCACGGAGGCGGCCTGTCGCTTCCAAGCACGAAATTCCTGCATCTCCTCGTCGACTTTTTTTTGTGCAATAATCGCCTTGACCCTGGCTTCTGCCAGTTCGTTCAATTTTTCTTCATCCAATGCTGCCTTTTTCTTCTCTGCGGCTTCCCGTTTCTCTTTTGGATATTTTGAAACGCGCATCTCGCGGGCCTTCTGGAGATTTTCGAGGGCTTTAGCCTTCTGGAGGGGGGTCATCTGCCGTTTAGGCTTCGTCGGTACAGGAATGTCAGGCTCCGTGGTAGGTACGTCCGGGACTTCGTCAGTGTCGCTCACCATATCTTGTATATCAACCACGAAAAAAAATCAAGCAACTAATCATTATTTTTTGCGCAACCTAGAACGCAACGTCGTCTTCGTCGGACAAAGTGCCTATCACGACACTCATCGGCTGACCGTTCAAGTCAATTTGGCCCAGCGTGGAGCTATCTAGCAATTGGAACGTGATGCTGGACAAGGACTGTCCGGAAAACAACCAGCCTCCCGGGTTCACCCATGTCAGAAGCGACCCTTGTTGCGCGTTGGTGCTGATGGATGCCAAAATGTTGACGTTCTCAAAACCTGCAAACGACAAGTCGTGGCTCGCCAGTTCAGAGGAGACGAGGAGGAGGGGCGCGTTGTTCGTGAGGTCGACGACGGAAGTGGTGAGACTCGTGTCCGTGGGGCTGTCTGTGATTTTGCTCAACCCGAGCGACCTGTAGGCGGTCGTCCCGCTGTTACCGGCCTTGATGGAGAATGCCGTGGGCGACGTGATGGTCAGATTCCGCGTGAGGATGTTATAAGTAACGGCGTACCCGCTGGAAACTGCGTTCAGACTCGCAGCGAGGGCGTCCGGGAAGCTCTGCGCATTGTGGTTGCCAATAGGGAGCGTGGCAATCTTTTGTGTCGCCCCCTCCTGCAGGACAATCACGTTGTTCGCGGCGCTCGTAGAATAATATGAAATTGGAACCTCTACGGACAATATTTTGAAACGGTCTATGTATGGGTTGCCGCGGAGGATATGCGAGGTCTTGAGGGCCCCGGTTTGGACGAAGAAGCAATATTCCCGGTACATGATTCCTTTGGGTTTAGTCAACAATTTAAATCCGCGTTTCCTGGTAAGAGGAATGGCTCCGTTTGAACTGAAACCTATTAAATTCAAGCCAGCGACAAAGAAAAAGTACGACATGATAGCGGAGGGTTTGCCGCGGCCGACAAGTGGCGGCTTCAGTGTCACGGCTCTCGGAAAACGTAGGGCGGGCAAGACCAACCTCCTTTGCAACATGATATTGAACGGTGGATATGCACGGGCTTTCGATTTAATAATCCTTATAAGCCCTACGGTACATTTAGATCGCACGTTCACCTCCTTGGCAAAACTGAAGAACGTCATGTGCACCGACGACATCTCGAACGAGATGCTTTCAAAAATTCTGGCAACACAGAAGCAACAATTCCTGAGTGACCCGGAACATTCATCCCTTCTCGTCTGTCTCGACGATTGCGGGAACTCGTTGAAAGCCAAGGAGGCCAGAAAAATGGTGGACATATTTTACTCCACAGCTAGGCATTGGAATTGTTCCATTTTTTGTAACGTTCAGGCTGTATCTATGCTAACTTCGCTCCAGCTCAGCAACACAGATTTCTGGTGCATCTGGGACCTCGACGGCAGAGCTTTGAAGAAGATATCGGCGGAGTTGAACTGTCATTTGACGTCTAAAGAGTTTGAGAAGACACTGAAAACGGCTACAGCGGAAAAGTACTCCTTTCTATATATTTCTGTCAAGGCAGAAGATGACGCCGACGTGTTCAAGAAGAACTTTATTGAAGACATAGGATAAAGTGAAAGAGATGTCGTTTGTGCCTTTGAACGAAGAACAGAAGAAACAGGTGCACAGCGTTTATTATGAGGGTGGCAATTATTGGGGTCGCGATCGTTTGGTTGAAGCTATACAGAACCGTTTTCCCGATTTCAAGGGGAGCGAACGAGCCGTTCTTGATTGGTTAGGCCAGCAGAAGACCTGGCAGACACAAAATCGGGGCATCAGGAAGACGGAGACGAAACCGTTCACCCTGACGAAGCGCGGGTTCCTCTGCACAGACACGATCGATCTGACGAGCACCCCCTGGAAATTGGAACAATACGCGATCGTCGTCACTGACGCATACACGAGGTATCTGTCGTGTGTCTCGCTGCGGGACAAGACAGCCGAGTCGTGCGCAAAAGCATTTGAGAAGATCCTCTCTGAGCGTCCACATTCGGATGCGACATGTTGTTTCTCAGATTTGGGAAATGAATATACCACGGGCGCCTTTCCGGCGATGCTGAAGAGGCGAGGTATTAAGCAATTGACCTCGGCTCCCCACAGCCCTTTCATGAACGGTATTAGTGAGCGTTCAGTAGGCACAATAATGCGGCTAGTCTTTGCGGACCGCATGGCGACGGGACGTAAAGACTGGCCCAATCGACTGAAATTACTCTGTGACAACTACAATGCCTTAAGTCACGCATCCACAAAGAAATCCCCAATTGAATTGGAAAATGCCGTGGAAGATGATCCCCTCCATGCTGACGCCAAACACTACCAAGCGGGGAAAACCGCCAAACGTTATAAGAACAAGTCCATAGGGTCAGACCTCCAGGACGGAACAATCGTCCTCACGAAGAAATTGGATCTGGCCGCTAACTTCAAGGCCAACAGGGAGGGATATTTTGACACCACGAAGAGGTTTGAGGTAATCGGACGAAGCGCCAAGCGATTCAACCGGCTGCCCACGTACAAGTTAAGACGTCTCCGTGACATGCAGACGATGCCTCACAATTACCCGAGATGGCAATTATTGCCTGTGGAGAAACCCAAGGCCTGGAAGGCGGACAGGGGTGGTGTCGCCGATGACCCTCCTGATGAGGGCGACCCGGAGGTTGTTGCGGAAGAGGAAGAAGACGAAGTTCCACTGCCGCGACGGAGCTTGCGAGGCACGGGAAGCTACGAGGTACAGGAGATTTTGGACAAGAGGGGAAGGGGTCATGCTTCTGAATACCTCGTTAGATGGGCGGGGTACAAGTTAAGCGATTCTTCATGGGAGCCATTGAAAAATTTGAAAAACGCCAAGGACTTGGTAAAAGATTTCGAAGAAGGAAGATGAGCAATGGAAATTGTTATATTACTAGAGCTACGACACGACCATAGTCCCTAGATACGAGCTAAGCTGACTTAAAAATCGAGCGGTTTGAAGCCCGGAACTGCATGTTCGCCACGCCATGCCTTCAGTTCTGCCTTCCATCTGCCGAAAACCGCCCCCGAGTTTAACGCGGACCCAAAGTTCTTCTTGCTCCCATTTGGCCACTCGTTAACGGTGCTGTAAGAGGCTGTTTCCCGCGCCTTTGGAATGTACTCCTCCATTTCCTTGAAGATGCGATCCAACTCCTCGAGTTTATCCTTGGTTGCCATCCGGTAATGGTACCCCTGAAGAGTGCCTTCTTTGATACCCTTGAATAGCTCCGCGTTCGCGCGCTTGCAGTGCCTGATGACCCTGGGCCAGTCGTAGGATTTTCCGTCGCTCCTGACGCAATTGGGAAGGACTTGACGGAGGATGGCGAGTTTGTCTGGGTTGTTGTTTTGACCGGCACGCGATGAGACCCCAGGACTCGGTGGAGCTGGACGCGACTTGGTGGGCTTGCCGTGACTCGGTTGCGCTTCATTTTCTTTACCGATGTCGTCGTCGATATCCATTTCGTCGATTTCTGTTTCGCTCTCCGACAAGATCTGCCTTTTGTTGGATACCGTCGCTGGCGCCTTCCCTTTCCTCTTCTTGCTGGTCGAGGAACCGGACGCCGAGTCGGAGCTATCATCATCGACGACAATCACTTCATTGTTCTTGACTTTTGGGTGGGGACAAGGTATGTCGATCCGTTTGGTGTAGGTAGTTTGTTGGGTTCGTGGGTCGTGATGCATATCCTTCGCCAGCGCCTTCTGCCCGGGGATCCACTCAAGCTCGCCGGTGCGCTTGCCATAGTCGATCCGCGCGATCCGGAGCGGAATCACAGAGAACTCCTTGTGAAAAATTCTCTTGAACATCTTCTGCAGAATCTGGGTTCCGCGAGAGTTGAATTTTTCCATTGTTTTGTACTCGTGATAAGCGTACGGTCCGTCCCAGCGACCCTCCGCTGCCTTCTTCTCGACGAAATCCTCCATCTGTTTGTGTCTCTTGAAGAAAATCGCGGGTAGGGTGTCGAAGACGTATTCCTTGTACTTCCACGCCGTCTTGTAACGCTGGCAGATGAGCTTGCCGTCTCGGATGAAGTTCTTGGGACCTTTAATCGAGTCGATCTTTGATGACCGGAGGATATGGAATCCATCGAGACGGGTTGGGTTGTGATCGACCACAAGGAGGTGTTGGAACTGGTGCTCGCGGGCCAACTCATAGTCGTCCATGTTCTCGATCACATCCGGGGAGGGATTCTCCCTGAGGTCCTTGCTGCAACCCTTGACAATATCCTCCCACCACTCCCAGTTATCAATCTGCTTCACCGTGAGAAGTTGCTGATCCTTGACTTTATCGGTCTCCGCCCTGAAATAAGCGTTGAGAGCATCCTTCCTGGCGCACACCTCGGCCAGCAGCGTTCGAGAGATGAATTTGTCGAGCTTTTCCTTGTTCTTTACAATGTGCGTCAACAGGGAGCTCACGGCCTTGAAGTTATGGTTGTTGTAGCTATCGGGCCCGTTGTGGGTCTTGGATAATTCGCCCTTGCCGACCAGGTCGATGAGCTCCATCATGTCTGGACCGAGGTAGAAATCCTTCTTGCCGGTTTTCGCTCTGTACCGCTCAAGGATCTTGACGATTTTCTTTCTGTTGGTCTGACGCGCATCATCGCTACCTTCGTAATCCTCGTCGAAAACCGCCTCCGCGTCGGCGTTGGTGAAAGGCGGGAACTCTTGGTCCGAGGGATATTCGTCGGAGGGATCTTCGTCGGAGGGATCTTCGTCGGAGGGATGTTCGTCGGAGGGATCTTCGTCGGAGGGATCTTTGTCGTCGGAACCTTCTGTGGTCATGTCATTGCGTGAGTCGGAGCGTTTGTCGTCGTTGTCGTCATTGACCGGAGGTGTAGCAATGGACGACATCCTTTCTCGCGTTTCCCTCCTGACAGAGGACATGAACCCAAGGATCGCTTCGAGGCTGATATTCTTGAATTCATCCTCTGCCCTCCAGTCCACGTGAGACACTTGCGGAGTGATGAGCTCGAGTAGATCGATGGCCGTGTAGGTGTCGCTTATCGCTTCAGCATGCTTGAGCAGACCGTCGAGAGCGGCAGGTGGTATCTCCCCGTAGCAGCTTTCGACCAAAGTCATTGCCGCGGACAGATTATTGGTATCAATGATGTAGAGGAGAAACTTGCGCCACCCTGGGTTGAACGGCGCGGGGCGATTGGGACCGACGAGGCACAAGAACTCCCACAAGAGGTCTTGACGACCGTCCGCAATGAGCTCATTGACGATGGCCTTGAACCTTGACACATCGTCAGGATCACTGTTGCCGATCGGAGGGTTAGGCGCATTCTCATTGACTGGACCAAATTGCGGTCGCGGGTCAAAACCAAGCGTACGTACAATAAATGGACGCAGTTTGTCCACGTACTGGTTACGTGTGTCGGGGTTGGTGAGAGACACAAGGTCTTGCAGTTTTTCCATGCTGGCTGGTACATGTTTTGCAACGGACCAAGCAACAAGTGGATGCATCGTGATGTGTGTTATAAGCTTTGAAAAAAAAAATGTTTGGTTTTCTTTTCAATTGGCTGTTTGTTTGATCGGCAAGAAAGAAAGAAGAAGGAGAGATTGTTGTTGTTTGTTGTTCGTCGTGATTGTGACGTGTATAGTTCCAAGGGGTTTCCCACAGAACTGACGTTCGAGGGAGGGGGGAGAGGGCTCCCTTTTATATGGCCATTTTATCGTTACACAAACACACACGCGCCCAGAGCACAAGCAAACCGTCGAAACGCGTTCGATTGACGTTCAACGACGTTCAACGACGTGCTTGTGTGGACCCCTGGGGCGTCAATCGCGGTGGCAGTCCGAGCAACGGCGCAGGCCGGTCGGGTAACGCGGCTGGCGTGTCAGGTAGCGCGGCGCGCGGTCCGAGTAACGCTGCAGGGAGTCCGAGTTGTGCTGGTTTTGCGCTGTGGTCATGTACCTCTGACGACGTATCATTCTTCAGAGTCCTTTTCGTAAACCACAGCTCGCCCATACTATCTTTATGAAATGTGAACACTACTTTTGTAACGTCTGCATCCGGCCAGTCCGTGTCAAAACACAGCGTGATCATGTCGCCCGGTTTTTTTCTCGAATCGGCGCTCAGTGGGAACGAAGGTGGTCGTGGACGACCTCCCCAAGGCATTTGAAGCTTATCATTCGTATATTAAAAAAGCAAATGGCACTGTTTTATCGTTGACTTCCGAGTATATAAGGAACTTTGAATTGGAGCCTGGAATTTCAAAACATTTTCTTGTGAAATACTAGGCAAAATGGGACAAACAGAACTATTCAAGATCGCAAAACAGCATCACAAGAGGCACGGGTTCAACCTCATCCCCGCCTCTCGTCAGAAGAAGGCTCCTCTTGCGCGCTGGAAGGACAACAGTTATAACTTCATGAAAGACTTCCAGAAGCATGAGACGTCCGACTGCAACCTCGGCTTGCTTGTTTCCGAGGATATGATCATCGTCGATATTGACAACAAGCCGCCTGCTATTCCTAAGGGAGCTCCTATCGACCTTTATTCCACGAACACAGGCGTCAGCGACTTTGCTCAAATCGCCAGTCTTCAAGAGGAGCTTCCGCAAACCCTCGCCGTGAGCACCCCGAGCGGAGGTCAGCACTTGTACTTCAAATTGCGCAACACCCAACAGAGGAAGCAATTGAAGAACTGGTCTTGCTGCATGAGTAACGACGACATCCTCATGGCGGTGGACATCAGAGTCAGCGGAGGTTTTCTGGTTATCCCGCCCTCTGTGAAGGAGATCGGCAAAGTGTACAAGTGGAAGGACGGGGATGGATCGACACCAATCGCTACGGTGCCCGACTGGATAATTGAAAACATCGTGAAGACAAAGGGGACGCGTCCTGTCCACTTCGAGCGACAAGCTTTTACATGCACCAACGAACCCCATTTCAACGATGACATCACAGAAGCTCACCTGGAGATTCTCAAGGCCAGCGAGTGGTGGCAAACCTGCTTTCAGGTGAAGGGCGTCAACCACAACAACATCATTGATATCCAAGCGACGAAACCTTACGACTGCAAGATCTGCTCCCGTCGGCACGAGAAGAATAACTTCCAACCGTTCCTCGTCAACAACGAAAGTGGCCTTCGTTTCGTTTGCAGGCCGGTGAAAGGTTGTTCTCGGCCGGTGCAGAAGCAGTATTCGGATGTCGTCAAGAAGGCGGCCGTGTTTATATCGGAATGTACAGAGTCCGATGCGGCGCACTTCTATCAGATGTTGCGTCCGAATGAGGTCAAGGGTAATTACACGGACGGATTGATGATCACACTCAATCACAACAACACCTGGATTGTGGATTCAGACATAAAGAAGACTTCATGCGGCTTACGGCTCTCTAATGTGATCAAAGAATTCATGAAAGACAACGAAGACGAGCTCCTCGAGCTTATCGAAAACGGAACAAAGAAGATGAAGAGCTTCCGCTATAAACTTGGCTCCTCACACTTCCTGACTGGGGTCACATGGTTCCTACCCCAGATGTCCGAAAACCACTGCCCGGACGTCGTCAAGTTGCTGTTGCAGAATTCGCATTTGCTCGCGTTTTCTGATGGCGTCTACGATTTGACTAAGGGAGTTTTCCGGAAGGGTATCTTACCGGAGGATTACGTTGTCTTAACCACCGGCTACCCTTTCCCCGCCAGCAAGACTTCGAAACATGAGGAAGCTGCAAAAGTCATCAAGAAGTTTTTCAGCGATATTTTTGCTGGTAATCAAGAGGTGATTGACTTCCGCCTCCAGCTGATTGCGAACTCTCTTTCTGGCCGTCGGTTTCCGGAGATCTTCACGGTTTCGAAAGGAATAACTCGTAACGGAAAAGGAGTAGAAGCCGTCCTCCAGGCAGCAACTATGGGTCAGTATTACGGAACCATTCCAATCTCGGCGTTCACCGGCGCTGAGGTGGAAAATGGTAAAGCGGACCCCGCCTGGGCAATGGTATTTCTCAAGCGCGCAGTTGCCTCCACCGAGCCCGGAAGGAAGGACAAAATCAACGGCAGGATAGTGAAAGATACCGCCGGTCAAGAACTCAAATTCGCTCGAAAGCTTAACAAGGACGGTTTCAGGTTCCCAGTCATAGGACTTCTGTTCTTTCAAACCAACGAAGATTTGCGCTTTGATACGTACGACCCCGCTGTGATGGGAAAGCTCTACGCCTTCGAGTATCCTTACAGCTTCCTACTTCCGGACGAGTACAGAAAGGACAACCCTTCTCACCGACCGGCCGATCCCCACATCAAGCACAACTTTGCCACAGACCCCATAATCCGCGAAGCCTTCATGCAAATGCTCCTGGAAGTGTACGCAGAGATGCAGAAGGTCCACTGGGTGTTCAAAGTTCCAAGCATCATCAAAGACTACACGGCTCAAGAAACGTCTATAAACATTCAAATCGCCGGATGGTTCCACGCCAACTATGAGATCCGTGTTGCGACGCCCATGTCCGTCAAGCGCACCGATGTTTGGGAGACATGCGAAAGGGAGAATCCGACTTTGGCCGCATCGATTGGTCGAAACAGCTTCTACAAGGAGCTAGAGGAGGGTCTAAAGGCTAAACCTAAGGAGGACTCGCATAGAATCACCTATTATACAAACATCGTCCGGAAGGGGGATTCGCGGAAGACGGCTGATGGAAATGTGCCAGTAGGTCGTTAGATTAAGAGAGTAATATGCCTAATATATGCACTTTCAAAAAAAATTTACTTTGTAAACGAGTCTTGGCAAAGAAACGCGTGCGCCCCCTTCCCCCCCAAATTGACTATGTCCCTTCCCTCCTCTTTATCGCCTGCGGCGGGCTCCGCGCCGAGCCTTCGTCTCGGCCATCTCTCCGCTGCCTTGTGGAGGCTTAGTCGTTTGCGCTAAAACCCCGGAGAAACGTCCATTCATGGGTCACGGCAACCGCCTCCGGGGTTCCGGGGTTTTTTTCGGAACTTCCAGTCTCTGTAGTTGTTTCAATTTCAATTTTCCGGGATCTTTTTGCATTTCATAACTCCCCTTAGATCCAGTGAGGGGTCAAAAAACCCCGGAACCCCGGAGGCGGTTGCCGTAAGGACTTTTTACCCGATTCTCCGGGGTTTTGAGGCGAGCGATCAGATAAAGGTCTCTTGGGGGGGAGGGGGGTCGACAAGTGCATCCCACCTCGATGCAAAGGTGCGACTGACCTCCGAAAAAGTTTAGTGCTTGGCTGAGAGGTGCATCCCACCTCGACGCGAAGGTGCGACTCACCTCTGTAAATTTTTGGTGCTTGGCTCGGAGGTGCATGCCACCTCGACGCGGAGGTGCGACTCACCTCTAGAAATTTTTGGTGCTTGGCTCGGATGTGCGACTCACCTCGACGCGAAGGTGCAACCCACCTCTGGGAATTTTTGGTGCTTGGCTCGGAGGTGCGACTCACCTCGACGCGAAGGTGCGACTCGCCTCACAAAAAATTCACACTATTTTCAAAAGCTGCAAACCACCCACTGGCGACACAGGGTTGCGACCGTTTGAGCGGTAACCGATCGCGTTTTTGCAAACAATAAAATATGTTGGAGAAGGTCAAAGATGCCGCCCAGGTCATACGCTGTGTTTCCAGTTTACGTTCCAAAACCTGAAGACATCCCAACGGCAGCTGAAATAAAGCAGAACCCTTCCATTCGGCTGTGTCCCGGTTTTGTGTGCTCCGGCAAAAGAGTTCCCTGCATGTACAAGGCACGGAGCATGAACACAGCGCCAGAGTGTTTCTCTTGCTTCCCCATATCACTCATGAACGATTGAAGTCAGCGAAAAGGGCCTGATGCCGCCGTTGGTCGCGGTGAAGCATTTTTTTCGAGGCTCAAGGGAAACAAAAAGGCATTGGGACGCTCAAGGCCTTCGGCCTTTCGCCCGGCCGTTAGCGGTGCCATCTCGGTCTTTCTTCGCTGTGTGGGTGTTTTTGGTCAAGGTTCGGTCACGCAGCGGTACAGCCATGCCAGCGCTATCAAGCAATGGGGTGGCCGATAGCGGTGTTATGTGCTTGGTTAGCGGTGTTACGTGCTTGGTTAGCGGTGTTATGTTAGGGTTAGCGGTACTATAGTTAGCAGTGTTACAGTGCATATAGTCTACG
>Ga0247745_1000002_pt1 | contig 32676 bp, 49 predicted proteins | sample UWRJS109311C5_FD_179938 | JGI IMG/M metagenome (GOLD analysis project Ga0247745, IMG submission 179938) | Soil microbial communities from Arlington Agricultural Research Station in Wisconsin, United States - UWRJ-S109-311C-5 | ecosystem: Environmental > Terrestrial > Soil > Agricultural land... | reverse complement strand
TGACGGGTGGCGGGGCGGGCGGTTATTACGGTGGCGGTGGCGGCGGTGGCGGTGATTCTGTTGTCGGCGTCGGTCGTACCGGCCTGATCGTCGTGCGGTGGCAACCATGAGGTGACACCATGCCGCTTGAAACGACAGGCAAGGTTGCAGGCTCGGCGATCGAGGCGATGAAGTCCACGCCATTGGCAATCGCGCTGCTGATCGTCAACGTGGGCTTCCTCGGTTTTGCCGCTTACATTCTCGGCGAGGTTGCCAGCAATGCCAAGGAGCGCAATACGGCGCAACTCGAATTGATCAGCAAGCTGGTCACGGACATTCGCGACTGTCGGCAGGGACCGCCGCGCGGCAGCAGCTATGACCCGATCACAAGGTCAATGATGGGGAGCTATCAGTGAACCTCAAAGGCAAATGCTCTTGGTTTGGTGGACCAAACGACGAAGGCGTTGCCCCGAGTGAAGGCTTGGCATTCATCTATGATATTGAAACAGCTCCGCATTTATTTTTAAGTTATCAACCTGAAGGCACAAGTGGATTAGCACGTCGCTTGAATCCTGAAGTGCCATATGTTGCCTGCCGATGGGACTATGATGTTACGCCAGCGTCCATGCTGCTTGAGGAAATGGCGCTGGTGCGCTCTACAAAGACCGGCAAGTCAATCAAGGTTTATCCTGCCGATTGGGGTCCACACATTGATACTAATCGGGTTGCCGATCTGAGTCCCGGAGCAATGGAAGCGCTGGGGATTGAAACTGATGACGAAGTAGAGATCATTTTTCCATATACGTCACGTGGCAGCGTGGCAGTAAGCGGAGAACGGATTGTTATATCAAGCGGGCATGGGCTGTATGTGCGCGGTGCAGTTGGCATTCTGGATGAAGTAACTGAAGCACGCGATGTAGTGGAGGGCGTGGCCGAGGAATTGCGCAGCAGAGGCATTGAGGTGATAACGTTTCATGATGATGTAAGCAGAAGCCAGAATGAGAACCTCAATACCATTGTTGATTTTCATAATTCAGAAGAGCGTGACTTGGACGTAAGCGTGCATTTCAATGCCTATGTTGAAACCACCTCACCGATGGGCACCGAGTGTCTCTATGTTACGCAAAACACGCTAGCCGAACACATTGCCAAAGCAGTTGCGGCTTGCGGCTTCATCAATCGCGGAGCCAAGAAGCGCACTGATCTGTTCTTCCTTAATCAGACAACGATGCCATCGGTCTTGATCGAAGTCTGTTTTGTTGACAGCAGCGCGGATGCCGCTGTTTACAATGCGCAATTTGAGGCTATATGCAAAGCTATCGCGACAACCCTGAGTGCTATTACGGAACCTGTCTCTTAACAAGATGAAAGGAAGTCACGTCATGAAACCTTTTCTAGCCGTCATCTCTCCAGTTGAAGCGCCCAGCGATGCGCATCCAGACCACACCCTGCCCGGTGATATTCCGCATCCTGAGCATCCGATCTTTTATCCGTTGCCTCCCGGCGCTCCCGTTGACCCTGAATATGGTGTGCCGGACACGCATCCAGATCAAGGTCTACCAGCACCGCAACCACACCCGGAGCATCCGATCGTGTTGCCACCGGACAGCGGCGGTTGGTTGCCTCCGCTTTATATCTGGGGTCCGAACGATCCACGCCCGACACCGCCAATAGCGATGCCGGTGCCGCCAACATCACCTGATGTGAAGTGGGAAGTAAAAGTTGGATGGACGGCAACAACCGGATGGATCGTTATTGCGGTCCCGACCGGTGCGCACGTAACACCATCCAAGAAAAAATGATCAGATTGGGCTACGCGCAGATCATCTTGCTCGTGGTCGGAATGATTCTCGTCATCGTTCTTGGCGTGATGTTTTCCGGCTACGGCAACTGCTGCTGAGCCTTTACGCAGTCGGCTTTTGGCACCGACAAAGGGAGAGCAACCCCCTCCCTTCTTTCCTCAAGACTTGGACCGCTGTGGCACCCTCCGCAGCGGTCTATTTTTTTCCATAGTCCGGGCAAGGCAGGACGTGCTGCATGTATGTGCGGCGCTTGGCGCGCAACGCCATCAGCTCATATCCCTGTGCGTAAACGCGGTCATGAATTGGGCGTGTCTTTTTCATCAGCTTGCGGGTTCGCCACGCCTTCTTCGCTATCTGGCTGTGGTTTCTTTTCATTGATCATATCAGCTTCTGAAAATGGTGGAAGCTGCTCCCTGAATACCTTCTCAACGTCTTGCTTTAGGTCGGCTATTTTTTCTTTTGGCACAGCGATTGGTCGTTTCTGCCATGGCCAGTAGCCATATATCAAACGCATCCCAATTGTCATAACTGTGATAGCAAGGAAAGCAGTGATAATATTATCATACAAATCCAGCATAGATTTATGCAAACACCAGCCAAGAAAATTGCAAGTGCAATATTAGATTTCAACCCGGCGCGATTTGCCACAATGATCGCGCCGGGGCCGTGATTACGCTTTCTGCTTGCGACGACGCATCAGCAGACCGCCGAGGCCAAGCGCACTGCCAAACAACCATACGGCTGCAGGCAGTGGCGTTTCTGCGGTACTGAGGTTGCCGCCATAACCGGCATCGACTGCCGCGTTGCCGGTGATTAGCAGATAGTAGCTGCCACCGGGAAGCAGTGCCGAGCCGCCAAAGACTTGGCAACTCGGAATGCCGATACAGGCCACCGCAAGTTCTGGACCGAGCACGGCGAAGTCATCGCCGCCTCCCGGTACATTGTTTGGCCCATCATTGAACACCGTGCCGGTGAAGTTGGTGATGAATTGCGGAGCACCGTTAGCGAACGTGTTAACGGCGAACGCAATGGTCAGGATTTGACTGCCGACAAGATCGAAATTGTAGGTGTCAGCAAACAACCCAGACCCACCAAGTCCAGTACCGGGATCGGTGTTGGAGAAAGCACCGGCTCCAGACGTGGGGTTGGTCCCCAAGTTGGAAACGGTATCCGCCATCGCGCTGGCTGAGAGAGCCAGCACGGCAGCGGCAGCAAGTAAAGTTCTTCGCATAGTTATTCCTTTCCTATATAGAAAAAGTCTCCGTGTAGTTCATTTGCCGCCTTGCAGTATGCGGCGTGTGCCTCCTTTGCTGTTGGAAAGGTACCCAAATAGATCGACCTGTATTTGTGGCCAATCGAACTGAACCACCTTTTTTGTCGCTTATCCCAAAAAGCACCCTTCAACACGCTAGATCGCCTCTTAGAATTAGCGAGGTTTTGGCTGCGTGTAGCCAACCGTAAATTAGAAATACGATTGTCAGTTTTGTTTCTATTTTTATGATCCAAATCTCCTTTAGGAAAATACCCCTTCATGTATAGCCACGCTAACCGATGAGCCAAATAATCTTCACCGTAAATTCTTATGGCTCGATAACCTTTGTTCTGTGTTTTACCAGCACGTTTACCAATCAAATCAGAGCGCCAACCACGTTGCTTAAGCCAGACAAACTCGCCTGTGTCTGGATCGTATTGAAGAACTTCCTTAAGCTGTGCTTGGGTCAACACGGTTCTCTCTTTCTAGAAAGCGCCCGGTGTTTTTCCCACCCGCACCGGGCAACGGGCTTTTGCGCCAAGATGACGTTGTGGCATCAGGTGGCGCGGAAACCATTAAGTCTCTAGGTCGAAATAAGCGCAACGAAAGTTGATTTCATCTATTTCGTATCTGCGCTTCCAGTATCGTCGCCAAGCTCGAACGTGACAATCGTGCTGCATGACGTTTCCTTCCGATTAGCGCGCGTCTGTCCCGTATGAGCTTCCGCAGCATGGGCAGCACCAATAGGCGCCACGGTTTACGAGGATGGCATTCTTACATCCGTGTTTGACGCACGTATCAGTTGGCATCATGCCCTGATCCTCGCAGTCACTATCGTAGGGATGGTCGTCATCGGGAGAATTTGTGTACCAGCTTTGCGTTGATCCTCGCGCCATCATGGCCTCCTGTAGATTGTTAACGACACGTTACTGCTCGGGGTGACGATTTTCGTCTGTAATGCCGCCGATCAGTCTGTCCCTCGTTTCATCGTTTTGTCTGCCATACCAACTCTCCCGGAAATTCACGGCGTCATCGAATGCCCGTAGGCATGACACCAGATAGACAGCAAGAATAAAGTCAGGCGTGTTTGACCCATTCTCCTTGCTGTGGCGGTTGATGACTTGCTCTAGTTCCTTCCTAAAATCCATCTGTCGTCTCCATACTAGCCATTATCTCCAAGCGCGTCGTTTCTTGGTGCCGCGCTCGGTATCGACCAGCGCCCCCGTAGGGCACGGCCCGAAGCCAGCGGCGTACAAGTTCCAGTCGTCCCCGAATTTTCCAAGCCGCATGTAGGCCGCTCGCTGTTCTGGCGTCAGCTTCGGAATGACCTTCGCCGCCTCATCGGGCGTCAGGTGCAAATACCGCGCAAGCTCGCTATCATCCATAATGGGCATGTTGCTATTCCTGTTCCTATCGCCACCGCACCAATACGAAAAATCCACCAGTCCATCACAGTTCAGCCATATCTCGCAACCGTTCGATTTCATTGCGCTGCCACTCCACACATTCTGCCAAGCGACCTATGGCCGTATAGAGGTCATCAATCGTCATCACGCCGCTTAGCCCCGGCTTCTCCGCGTAGAACTCACGCGCCTTGTCGCAGTGCTTTTGAATCTGTTTGGGTGTCATTTGTCAGCCATCAACGTCTAGTCGGACAATTCAGGTGAGCCACCGGAACGCCCAAGATCACTCGTGGGCGACTCTCTGAAACCAAGAGAGCTACTTAAACCGGTGGCTCGCCTCAGTGGTCCATTGCCGGGTAAGTCTCGGCACGGCTGTTTACACCGCGCCGAGTTTATCATTTACGCTGCCTCAGGATACTTCGACCAAGCCTGTGGGGCTTTCTTCTTGCGCCGCCCGAACATGCTGAGCAGACCAAGTCCACCGCCAAACAACCACACCGCACCGGGAATGGGTGTCTCACCCGGTACGTCGAACGGCGTCGGCGTCAGGTCACCAGTCAATCCAACGACGCCAGTACATGCACCGGTGCAGTTTGTCAGCAGAACGTCTGCCGCTGCAATGATGTTAAAGCCGTTGAACTGCTCAGTCGCAAACAGGAAGCCACTGAAGTTGTCGATGTCGAACGACAACGTGCTTCCGCATCCGCCAGATGATCCGCCGCTACCGCAATCAGCACTAATCCCGGTGTTGAAGAACTTAAACGGCGAGTTGGAGTAGCTGGCGGGACTTGTTTTCGCCAGCACTTGAATGTCACTGCCCTGACCCAATGCGATTGACAAAGGATCGATCACGCCGCTGCCAGCAAGGCTCAGCGTGAACAGGAAGTGCGAGCCAGTCTGCAACAGGATATTAGGATCCATATTGACATCGACATGAACGTCAGTACAGAGAGCGTTCTGGCATGCTGCCGTTGCTGTGCCGAAACTACCAGTCCCGGCAAAGTCGCTTTGTGTGAACGTGGCAGCTTGCCCCGTCCCGCAACTCACAAGGAAAATCCCTGCAAGCATTCCATACAGTTTCTTCATTTTGTCTACTTTCCTAGGATGGAGGCAAATTTTATCACGGCTCGCCTCCAGTTTCCGTTGCCACAATACGAGCGCTTAATTCTGTTGCTTGAAATGAAAATCTTTTCTGCCACGGGATGAACGCTGGCGGGTCCGCGTCAAAGTCCATTATCGGTGGCCACATGGTCATCGTTTGCGGGTCCAGCAGGGCAGGGTCTTCAATACCGCCACCCGGCATCAAGGCCGGGTAGGCAATGGCCTGCCGGGGCGGGGTAGGCAATGGCCTGCCGCTGTGGCTGGCAGCGCTGCCATTGGCGTCGATTGGGGGTTTGCCTAGCTGCATGGGGTTACGGTTTACAGAATAACGCATGGGCGGGCTGCTAATAGCCCGCCTTGTATTAACGTTATCCCAGCAGCGCTGGGCGGTGTGCCAATATAGCCACTGCCCCGGCCACTTGGCCTGCGCCTGCGCCTTGGTCAAGCAGGGCTGGGCGGCATCCGCGCCAAAGGCCAGTTCGACAGCCAGCCAAGTCCCGATCAACGTGATGATGATTGCCAGCGCGATGGCGAAGATGACCGCAGCCGTCAATGAACCGCTGTAGTGCCGCATCCGCAGCCCCTCCCTTATGCAATCACAGCCCTCCGGCCATGTACCCCAATCATGGGCGGGGCACGGTGCGCCCGGTGGCAGTCCCATGCAAGCGCGACGGTGCATATCAGGTTGGCTTTGTATTTCTGAGGCGTTCAATTTCATTGATCAGTTCGTCGATGCGATCATGCAGCGTCGTCGCCGTGTTGATGCTATACTTGCGCCAGTCAGCGGCGGCGGCGCGCAATTCTTTAATCGACAGGTCTTTGACTATCTGCATTGTCATGCCCCTCCAGTACGATTGCGTTGCCGAGGATGGTGTGTAAATTCAGCAAGATGGCTTCCAGCGTGGCAGTGCGCCTGACGGCTTCATCACGCTCATGTTGGTAGCGAGCAATTCGCTCCTCCATTTTAATTTCTGCCGTCTTGTAGCTTGACTCCATCATGCTGGTGACGCTGTTAAGGCTGTCAACCTGCACCTTCATTTCTGCAATCTTCCTGTTTGCTTCATGCAGCTTGGTTTCAAAGTCGTCGCGCTCTGCGGCCAGTTTTTGATACATGGCCACACCTGCTTCATATTGCTTCTGGCGATGCTCGGGCAATTGCCCCTCCACTCCGTTACCCCTGTTCATTTTTCTTTCCCCTTCTTGGTTTCTAGATTTAAAACTGCATAGCGTCTGTCCCCATGTACTTCCATCAGCTTGGCAAGCAGCGGGTCATCATCCGGGATGGAGCATGGATTATTGCCGGTGTCAAACATCGGTGTTCTGTTTTCATAGAATGTCATTTGCGCGCCTCATTGACTTTGCGGGCCATCGCCATCATGACGGCAGGAACGTAGTTCGTTTCTATATCCGCGTGCGGCCAGCCAGCTACGACCAGCCTTGTGATGATGGCGGCAGTGTCCAGCAGGTCCGTGTTGCTGTCACACAGAGTATTGGCCATGCCACGAATAACTGATGGAGAAGGGGCGGCGGCACCGCCTTGCGCCGAAGCATTACCTGTGGCTTTATCTCGCATGGAGCCTTCTCCTCAATTTTTTAAATGAGCCATTGCCGAAAGTCATCACCGCTGATGACGCTGGCCATGGATAATTTATTTCTGAGGCAGTGCAGGATTTTCTCCTCCACCGTGTCAGGCGTGATCAGGTCCACGTATGCCACGCTGTTGACCTTGTCCACGCCTTGTGCGCGCATCTCGCTTTGAATGCGATGCTCTAGGTCGTGGGTGTTGCTGTAGTAAACCACCAGATCAGCGACGACCCATGTTCTACCGCGTCCACCAGCGGCAGGCGTTGCGAGCATATACATACAGGCAGGGTCGTTAAGAAAACGTTTCTCCTCGTCCTCGCGCGTTGAAAGATTGCCGCCCCAGAACCTTGCCACGCAGCCTGCGCCGTAAGTCTGCTCCAATATCTTGGCAAGCTTCCTGACATCATGGTCGTAGCTGCACCAGATGATCGCCTTGCCGGTATGATCTTCCAATAGCTCCATCAGGCTGCTTGGACGATTGGAGGCAATGTCTTTTTCCTCGCCTGTTTCATCGCTCTTGGTATGACCGCACAGCACTTGATGCAGGCGTATCATCCTGCTGATGACATTTGAAGCAGTGACGTGTTCTGTATTCGTCAGTTCTGCCGTGTAGAAATCCAGAAGATGGGCGTACACCCTGCGCTGCTCGTCGGTCAATTCTACGTCACGCCGCATGTAGATTTTGGGTGGCAAGTCGTAGCAGTCTTCCAGCTTGCAGCGATAACTATATGGCGCAGTCTTTTCATACAGTTCGCCTTCGTTTTTAAAACCTACAATCTTTTTAAAAGACTGATACCAGACATTGCGCTTGTCCAGTTCACGCATAACGATGTTGCGTGGCAGGTCACGTGGACTGACGATACCCATGCCATCCAGTTTGAAATGTTTGCCGACGACTCTTTCAAGACGACCGGCCAGCACACCCTGCGGCAGCAAGCAGACTTTTTCCTCTATGGCATAGCGCGCCTTGAAGGTTGTGAATGTCTCGTGCCCAAGGATGCGCTTGTCCAGAAATTCAAACTGGCAATACAGGTCCAGCGGTGACTTGGGCGAGATCAGTCCCGTCAATATTCTTTTGTGCGTGAGCTTTGGTGCAATTTCTTTCAGAATGAACTTGGTGCGCTTGCTGTCTGGATTACGTATCGTGGTGCTTTCATCAATGACGCCCATGCATCTGCGCTGCGTGACGTATTTCAACAAAAGTTCGCGGGCGGCTTTCACGGTGCTGAGCGCTTCCACGTTCATGAGCAGGATGCGTGGGCCGGAAAATCCGGAAAACTTTTTCAATTTTTCCAGCTTGGCTTTGCTCTTATCGCGCGCTGCCCAAATGTGAACTTGGCATCTGGCCTGCAGGTCAGCGCTGGCATCCGCGACAATTTCCTTGGCCCATGGGCGGTAGGCACCGGCTGGTGCAATGACCACGAGGTCGTCAACTTGACCAGCGGCTTCCAGTCTGCCGAAGTCATCAATGACGACCTTGGTCTTGCCGGTGCGCATTTCCATCTGCAGGGCAAAAGCCTGTTGCCCAGCAAGGCGTGATAATGCTTCTGCCTGTTTGGCGCGTGGCTGTCGTTGTGATTGATACTGCATCAACGCCTCCGCTGCAGCCATACTTGAATGGAGTGTGGGCCAGCGCGCTCGGTGCGGGCCACACTATAGCGGGCACCGGGCGTCGCCGCCACTTTGCGGGCCAGCGCTCTGATAAGGCTGTTAACAACTATGCGTCCATTGAACGGCATGGGCTGCTTTCTGCGGCCATAAAAAGCTTTCGCCAGCACTTCCGATGAGCGCGGCTCCGTTGACAATAAACTCAGAAATAATTTCTCGGACGGTGAAAGTTTATCCACTTTGTTTGTTAAAAAGTCCGATGCCGACTGCGTTGTCATCCATTTTCTCCTTCTTCAGAACATACTGTAGGCGTTTTGGTGTCAAGATTTTAGTCTGCACACGACGGGCCATGGCCACGACGCGGCGCTTATGTTTTTCCAGATTGCTGCCGTTGCCGTATGCCGCTTTCGCAAGTGCTTCCAGCTTCACCAAATGGCCTTTGTTTTCCACAAGGCAAGCCATCATCCGCGCATAATTTGTTTCCGCGCGTAAGCCAAACTCGTCAACGTTATTCCCAGACTCTTTCTTCTTTGGCATTGCTCTCTCTCCTCTCATGGCCGGTTCAATGGGGTCAATCCAGCGCGCATGCATGGCGTCCCAGCGCTTGCCGACGTGATTTTTGGACTCACGCTTTACAATCTCTATTCGCTCACGGCGCATACGCTTGGCCTTGCGCTTGAGCGTCTTCAATTCCTTTGTCTGCTTTTTGCTTTCATCAATGATAGCTTGGTCCGCCGCGCTCCTTGGCTGTACATAACCCCCGACGGGAGAGGGCTTTGGCGGGTTGCGCTCCCATGCTGCATTGCGCACTTCCTGCGGGATGCGCAGCCAATCTGGTATGGTCAAATCATCTTCCACGCAACATCATACCTGATTTGTTTGTTTGGCAATAGAAAAATTTAGGTGACGGCTTGCGAGATTTCACCGGCCACAGACCTCCGCAAAGTGAAGCAGAAGACCGGAACCCCGCCTTGTCAGCTCAGAGTTGAAGCTACGCCCGTTGCCGTCGCGGCTGCGTTACGACCCTACCTTCTGCTTCACTAACGGTTAGAAACGGTACCGACCCTGCGCCCGTTGGCGTCATAGATGACGGTGGTACCGCCACTCAGGGGTTGTGTCCGACCAATCACTGCACCGCTGGTGCCGTAGTAAGTCGTCTGGCCGCTGCTTGACGTTGTGCTGCGACTGACGACGCCACCATTGGCTCCGTAGTAAGTGCGATTGTTGTATTGTGCCAGTGCCACGGTGGGCAATGACAAGACCAGTACGATTGCAAACAAAGCTTTCATCTCTCTCTCCTCAGTTCAAAATGCAGCCTGCTGATGATGTATTCCACTGCCCAAAGACGCTGCTCGATTTCTTTGATGCGGTGTTCCTTTTCCTTCTTGCGTGACAGCAGGAAGAATATAACGGCGGCTATCAAGAAGCACTCAATCACTTTTTCCCTCCCACGCCTTCCTTGATCCAGCCATGGATCATTTTGCCAACTTCCGGGGCGTCCATTGTGCCTTCATCTTCCTCCAGCCAGTAGCCATCATGGAAGCCTATGTCCACTTCCGGCAGCATCAAGTGATCGCGACCGGGCACTGTGACAGAAACTTGATAACCAGCCCAAGTAAATTCATGCTCGCCACGAAAGTGAAACCTGATGGCGCTTGTGCCGTGCTTGGTGCGGCGCTTATGCGCGCGGACCATGTGGAAGACCGCCTTGCGTGTACCGCTGGGCGATAGCACATAGTCGCGGTCACGGAAGAAGTATGCCATGCGCCGCACGTTGACACTGAACACTGCGGTCATGTCTTCTTTCTTTGCTTCAACACGTATCATTGAATAGTTAGAGCGCTCAAATGTTCTGGCGGCATTCACAAACAAAGTCGCCAGAAAAGTTTGCGCGTCAAGACCCTTGCGTTCAGCCCATTCGTCATAGCGATGCGGTATGCGCCATGCGCGCTGCGGGATATTGAAATACCTGTTCTTCCCCTTAGCCAGCACTGGCACCATCTTGGTTTCAATCATGCGCAGGATGCAGATTTCTTTTCCATCAGTGCTGATGAACACGCCATACTCCTCAGGGACACCGCCTTTGCGCTTGGCAATTTTGCTGTCAGGGTCGTGAGGGCGGTCCCACCATATCGTCATCAGGTAGATGTCACCGCCACTCATAGGCTGCATTTCCGGCGGTGGCTCCTTGTACTTTGTGAAGTACATGAACTTGGGAATGCACAGCCACATATTTTCCTTTTTAAATTTTCCTTTTTTACTTTCGTCAAGCTCCTCTTTTTCACTGGCTGGGTTTGCGCCATAGACATAGCATCCAAAAGCAGGTCTATGCTTATTGAAGAATGGCGGCAGCGGGGGAATTTCCTTGGGCCATGGTTTGTCATCATAATTTCCTTCGCGTGCTTCTCCACGCACGCTGACGGCACTATACGGCAGTATCGTCGCGCCCAACTCTTTGTATAGACCATAGCTCTGCGGATCGTTCGCCTTCATTCTTCTCAGGTAAATGAAATATCTTTCAAGCTGCTCAAGGATGGTGTCCCGGAAATTGTATTCACCATAGAATTCCGTCTCCCTGTATAGAACATTTTCTTCTCCGCCCGTGTGATGTCTATCGGCGATGAAAACTTCTTTATCATCAACGATGATTGGCTCCGGTTTTGGTTCTGATTTGACAACCTCTTCCGGGTGCGCCTTATGGATATGGATGGGCGGCTGACCTTGTGGCGTGATGAATTTATCATGCTTGCGGCGCGCTCGCTCCAGTGCGCTCAGCCTGCGGCGCTGCTGGCGATTGCCTTCTGGTGCTGGTGCTGGTGCTGGTGCTGGTGCTGGTGCTGGTGCTGGTGCTGGTGCTGGCTCAGAGACCGGCTCCGGCCTGAACAGTGCCAAAACCCTTTGAAAAATTTTACGAAATAATCCAATCATCTGACGCTCCATTGCATACCGTTTTCGTCAGGGGCGGTCAGCTTGGCTTCGCTGACGACGTAGACATTGTCCTTGTTCATTTCCAGCAACGTGCGGCGGGTGCTGCCAGCCGAACCACAGACGACGGCAAACCCGGCCTTGACCAATGCCCGCAGCACAGGGCGCACCGGAAGTTTCCGCCATGCATTTGATGAACCATTCATGGTGATGGCGCAGATGACCTGTGGATTGGTCGTCGGGCTGATGACCACCTTGCATTTGTCCGGGCGCATTTCCAGCGGCAGTGTTTCAAAGGGACTTTCCTTTTCTTGGCTTTGCAGCCACAGGCATTTGAAGTCAACGCACGGCGCTGGGCGGCTGGCGTAGATTTTGCAGCCTTGCCCGATGGCGCAGTGCTTGCACCATTCACCTATCGGCTTGGCAAGCTCCGCAATGGCGAAGACCTTGCAGCAGGCGGTACAGGTGCCGCAGGTACCGGCCATCACAGCCTCCTAGGCTGTGGCCACTGCCACAGCACCACATCGTTTAAAGCCACGCGTGGGCGGTCAATTTCACCGCGATGGATGGCGCGCTCAACCTCCGTCGCGCCTTTATAAAACATGACGGACGGCAGCGCAGGCAGACTGACGGTTTCGCCTACATCGTCGCATGCGAATAATACGGCATTGCCTACGTATAGGTTGCGCCCGAGGCTGAAGAATTTTTGCTCCAGCAACGGCAGGTACATGCCGAACTCGTAAACTGCGATATGCAGGTGCCGACTGAGCGCACCGAAGTCCACTTCACCGGGCTGCAGGCCAGCGGCGCGCAGCGCAGAATTGAAGTCGTCAGCGTCAATCATTTCGACGGTGAACTCAGTCGCATTGATGATGCAGAACTTCATGCTGCCATCTCGTCTATGATCGCGTCGTACAGATTGTCCTTGGCGATGACTTCCAGCAGGGTCGTGGCCAGCGCATATTCATCAGTGCCGCGCTGTGCCGCCTGCCAGCGCAGGCTGGTCAATGCATTGTTGCTGAGCGGCAGCTTGCGCCGCCTTGCGAATAGCTGGACGCCTTCCTGCGCGCAGCGTACGCGCAGGGTGGTAGCCTTGCAGCCAAGCAGGGCGGCGATGCCGTGCAGGTCCATGCCTTGTGCAACCAAGTCAGGGATGGTGGCCATTACGTCTGATGTCAATATTGCTTTGCGGCCCATGATCCACTCTTACTTGTTTGCGTCACGGACTTTTGCTGAATAGATGATGCCGAGGCCACAGAATATTTTTAGCTCGTTTTCTTTCATGCCATAGCCTTCGTTTTTTTTCATTTGTACTTTCACATCAGTCATGAAGCTGTCATTTGGATTATGACCATGCCGCACGATGAAGCGAGCAACATCATAGGGGTCTGGTCTTTTATGATCGATGTTACAATTGGGCGGTGTCTGCATCAGTATTGCGACGGCAGCAACCATGGTCGCTCTGTTATTGAGCGTGTCATCTATTTCGTCTGCCTGCACTGGCGCGGCAGCAATCATCATGGCTGCCAGCAGTAAAGTAGTCCGTTTCATTTTTTCTCTCCTCATTGAAGCATGAGCGCTTCGGTCTGCAGCCCGTAAGCTGCAGGGTCGAAACGCTAGTGCTGGGTGGACTCGATGTCCTGCACTTCACCTTCTGCAAGGTTGTTGATGACCGGGGCGACGTACTCCGACACTCCGGGCATGCCCATGCGCTCGGCTACGATATGGAACGGCTCCTTCACCGCCATGCCTGCACCGCTGTTGAACGTGATGCGGGTGCCCTCACGGCCAGCCTTGCGCGGGTAGAAATTACGGACGGCGTCTGTATTGATAATGGTTGGGAGGGTTTGCTCCACGCCAAGATCATCCACTTGGTCAGTCCACATGGTAAGTTGCATCAAAGACATTGTCGTTTTCCTTTCCTCAGGTTTCAATTTGGCTGGCGCGCGCCTTCATCAGATTGATGGCGACGCGTTCTGGCATTTTCGCCAGCCGGTTCTGCAACGCAGATTGGCGCTGCCTGCCACGACGAGCCAGAGTGTATTCGTCGTGTTCCTTCCTTTTCCAACTGTGCTTGAGGGCACGGTCCAAAAAGGCTGTGTCCATTTCAAACTGCCTGTAACCTTTGCGCAGTATGTCAACGTAGTATTCGCTGGGCGGTGCGATGCCGCTGCTGGTCATCACGTAGATGAGCGCTTCCCTGCCGTCGCTTAGCTCTACGGTTTCTTTTATGTATGCCCCGCTGCCGACGCCTTCGTAGCGGTCCAGAGCGGCTTCGTCCTGCGCTGTGATGCGCCACAGGCCAACGGGCACTTGTTCGCCGGGGGCGTACTCCACGTCCGCCACGCCACGGAATACCAGCCGCGCGTCGTGCAGCAACATGCTGCCAAGGGCCACGGCATTGGGGCAGCGCTGGCGCATTTGGCCGCGATGCAAGTTGCTGCCATAGGCCAAATATAGCTTAGTGCCAGCCCTAGAAACCGTCGCTGGTCGATTTACCGGGGCAGGGGTAGCCTTGCCTTGCGGCGCTGCCCATGGGTCGTGGAATGGCGACTGGCCACCCGGACCACGGACGCCTTTGCCCTTGGCCTTGGCCGCGCGCTGCTTAGGCGCGCGGTAGTCGTTGTTGACGACGCGGACCACTTAGGCCTCCACTTGCTTTAACAGCCCCGCCCCGATCAGGCTGGCGACGAATGTCTCCGGGCTGTCGTGAACGATGTGGGTGCCGTTCTGTTGCATGGTACGCTCGGCGACGCTGGCCATAAACTTTTCCATTGTTATGCTGGCGTCCCAACTCGTTTTCATCATCTGCTTCACGAGGCTGGTTGCGTTGGCCGCTTCGTACTTTTCGCCGTCGTCTGTGATGTAGCGGTTCATCTTTGGCTCCTTATGCTGCAACTTGGTTGCGGGTAGCAACTGAGCGGAGCAGCGCAGCGCGCTCCACCCAGAAAACTTTTTCATCGTCTGCCATTTCCAGCTTGCCCATGAAGGTGTCAAGGGTAGCTGCGGTGGCTGCGGTGGTCGGCGTGGCTTCCAGCACATAGCGCTCGGTGCGGCGGGTCAGGTTGTAAGCGCCAGCCGCGCGATGATTGTGCGTCACGCGGTAAGTGAACCCGGCATTGCGCAGGATGCGGTTGAGCGGGGGCATCGTGCTGCGGCCGAGAGCGGTCGCAACCTCCTGCCGGGTGCAGCCATTGGGACGCGCCAGCAGGTCATAGATGGTGCGCAGGCGACGCGCGGACTTGCCGTAACCTTGCGGACGGCTGGTCGTGGCCAGCGTGATCGGCTCGCCGCTGTCGCGCTCGGCTGCGGCCATCATGCGCAGGCAGATGAGTGCCCACTTGTTGATCTTGGCCGCGTCCACCGTGCCGCTGTGGTGGCGAAATTCAACCGTGCCATGCCGCCAGAAGGACGTGAAGTTCAACTTGACGTAGCGGCCACCGTTGGCAATCGCGTTGGCAATTTGCGTCGCGTTGGTTGCGCGCTGCAGGCTGTCAACGTTGGTATTGGTCGCGACGCTAGTGCAGTACATATTGTTGCTCGCGCGGCGCGATGCCGGGAGCAGGCTGTCGATGACGTTTTCGTTTTCCATGTACATGGCCGCAAGCTTGCGCATGGCGGCGACCGGGAAAGCCGGGGTTGTGGCGTCAACGTGAACATGCAATCCGCAGGAGGAGTTGACCGTCGCGCCCATGCGCAGCAGCACGGCGCTGACCTTGCTGATGGCGTCAAAGCCTGCTTCGCCGCGCAGCGGCGGGGAAACCAGTTCCATCGCGCCATTGCCGCGCACGGAACCATCGCTGACGACTTTCCACTTGCGGCTGGTCTGGTGGGTATAGCCAGCGTCGTAGCAGTCAACGCCTTCCGCTGTAATGGCAGCGGCCACTTGCGCGCGGGTGTAACGCGGCACAAGGCACTCAATCTCTACTCCGAATGAGCGGGTGGTAAGGGGCAGGGACATTGGGTAGCTCCGGTTCGTTTGTTAAGCTCTGTTTATGCAAATCAACATACGCCTGATTTTCAGGGCTGTAAAGAGAAAAACAAACAAATAAACAGAAAATTCTCCAATGATTACAAGGGGCTGCAAGAATAATAGGGCCATTTCGGCCCTATTACCGAGTTACAGGGTGGCGAACACCGGGCCAATCTGCGCCATGGTGGCGTCGGTAAACGTGGCCAGCCTTGCGCCCTGCTGGCTGCGCGTATGCAAGTCAACGTGACCGTTGCGATAGACCAAGGCATGCCGTTTGCCACGCACGTTAAACCAGCACACATTCGTCGTCCGGCTATTGCGCTCCCGCAGGACGATGCTGCCAGCGTCATGTACGGCGACCACAGCGCCAGCAAGCGCCAGCACTGTGCTTCTGGAAACTTTGCCAGCATGCCTGATGCGCGGGTGCGGGTCACCCGGACGACCATTGAACATGCCGTCCAAGTATTCCTTCAATTCAGAAATGTCCTTCACTTTTTTCATTCTGCGCTCCATTGTTGTCGTTCGCGATGCCAGTGATAGCATGGGCGGGTGTGACCGTTGATCAACGGCCATGGCTTGAGCCGACGATGGCTCCAGAACTTGGTGTCGCCGATATAAGTGTGTGCCTTGATTACCTTGCCGGTTTCCAATTGGATTAATTTGACGCGGCGGTGGTACATGCGGCCTTCGCCTTCCAAGGCGTCCAGCCTGCGCAGGGTGTCGGGGTTGGTTACTTCATAAACCTCACCCCAGACTTCCGCGTCACCGCGTTCGCGCAGCACCGGGAAACCTGCATCGTACAGACAGCACATGGCGACGGTGCAGCCCTTGCCCACGAAACGGCTTCCCTCCAGAACGTGATGGTTGCCGTAGCCGTGTTTCAAGGTGCCGTAGACAAATACTTTCATCGTGTCATCCTTTCAAAAGCTTGGACATCGTCCTCGGGGCTGGCGGCGAACTCCGCAGGGCGGTCGCCCCACGGCAGTCCATAATGGCCAGCGCAGATCGGGCCATAGCCGACGGAAGTGGAGCGCTCATCTTCAAGGCTGCGATTGCAGAAGCAGCAATTGCCGGTCAGCCTGCCGTGTTCGCTGGCTACGCGGACCGGGTCTCTGGCAAGGTCTTGCAGGCGTTCGGTCATGGCTGGCGCAGCGCCGGGAGACATTTCAAAAACTCCCGCGCGCGTCACGCGGCCATACCAGCGACGACGCCCGTTGCGTCCGATGCGGACATTGTCCAGCACGTTCAAGGTGCCCGGTTGCGCGGCGGACTGGCCAGCGCGCGTGATGCGCAGGGTGGTGCTTTCCATGCCGGGGACGCCTAGCACGACGGCTGGGTTGCGGAGATGCTCGGCGGCGCGATCAAACAATGCCAGCAGCCCGGTCATCTCGCCGACCTGTGCGCGGCTGGGCTGGGTTGCTGCTGGGCGCGCCACTTTGAAAATGTTGCTGATGACGCGGACGCCTAGCGTAACTTGGCTGGTTGTGCCGTCGCGCTTGGTCACGGTTACTTGGCTCCCGGTGCGCGCAAGGGCATCTTCCACCTGTACACACCACTCGTCGCCCTGTTTCTTCCAAGTGTTCATTTTGATTAACTCCTGTTTGTGCAAATCAACATACGCCTGATTTGTTTGCTTGTAAAGATACAAACAAATAAACAAACAGGAATATTCCCCAATGATTACAATTGGCTACAAGAATAGTCGTCCCATTTCGGCCCTATTTGTTTAATCCACCTGATGGATGCTGGCCTTGAACCCGGCAGTGCGGGCGGCAGTACGGAAGCGCTTCGCCGCTTTCGCATCTTTGGTTGAGAAAAAATGCTCGTACATGCCAGCGGGATTACCGATGAAGGCCATGCCGCCACCGTCATATCTGACGGCGGTGCGCTTGGCGCTCTGTGCAAGGCGCGGCGGTGGCACGTTGCTGTGCTTGGCAAAGCTGACGGGCACCAGAACTGTGTAGAGTTTAGCCATTGGTCGTCTCCATTTGTTTTCTGGCCTTGGCCAGCAGAGTGGGGTCCGCCTTGGTCTACATTGACCAATAGGCTTCGGATGACGGCGACATATAACCGGGCGTGTTGCTGGCTTCTTGATACTGTTCGCCTGACATCATGTTGGTGCGCGTCACCATTCTAACGACGCGGTTGCGGTAGTGATCAACATGGCACCATCCGTAGGGACCGGGTCCCATGCCACGGATGCTGCGCGGGTCATCGCTGATCGCTTTGTCGTTCCACTTGTTGCAGGTGTTGCGCGCTGCGCCAGCCGTTTTGTAAAGCTTGGCCGCGCAGGTGTGCGGGTGGCCGTGATACGGACCGACCTGCATCGTGCTGGTGATGTGATAGATGACGTACATTTTATTTCTCCTGTTTAAGTGAGCGTTTTCCGATGCATTCTTTTTTCGCCGCCATCAAAAGCAGACGAGCGTGAACAGCCCGCGTTTGCTTCGTGATGCTCAAAGTGTGCGGTCATATTTGTTCTTGCATGTTCGTGTGGTCGCACAATCCCATGGCATTCAACACAGCGCATTGCGCGTCCTTTTCGAACAAGGGCGTCCTCAATACCTATTTCGACCCACTGACCGAAAGATTTAATTTCTGCTGTCAGCGCCAGTGGTTTATGCATTAGAGGGCGCTCCAATATGCGACGTTGCATGACAGAGCAGTTGGCAGATACGGATTATTTCTCGATGCTACTGCAGAAGCTAAAGCGCCATTGCTAAAGTTCATAGCGGCTCTAACAATGGTTGATTTTGGATTGGTCTTTTTAACTGCGAGACGCTCCAGTGCCGCACAATTATTATCGGTGCCCTCCATAACCCATGCGCTGTTGAGCATGAAAATAATTCCAGCGGCGACCGATACTTTAAGCCAGTTGATCTTCATTTGGGTAACTCCTGTTTGTGAAAATCAACGTACGTTTGATTCATGGCGCTGTAAAGAAAAATAAACAAATAAACAGAGGCAATTTAAGACCGAATCGGCCCTATCAAGATGGCCCTTATTTGCAGCCAGTCCCAGCCTGCCGGTCCACCATGCCAGCAGCCAGCCACCGCCGCTGGGGGCAGGCTAGGCAGGCCACAGGTGGCCAGCAGGCGCGCAGCACTGCCAGCGTTGCACAGCCACAGCGTCGGCCCTTTGCGCGCGGCCACATATACTCTGCCGCCTGCCCTTGTGCGGCGCTCGGCCCAACCGATTTGCTCCGGCCTCATCACGACGTGCCAGCCCTTGACCTTTTTGAATTCAACCCAGCCTTCAATTCCTTTTCCGCAATAGTTGGAATCTGGAATGCCGCCGCTGGTCAGTGGGGATTCAATGCTCTGCCAGTGAAAACCTATAGTCAGTTTCTGTCGGAAGATCTTTCGTAGGCCACCGTCAATCATTTTTCGCTCATGATGCAAATACGCGCCATGCTTTGAACGCTGGCATGAATGTCAGGGTCGTCACTTGTGCTGTTTAGACCTTTGCTTCTGGCTCGCACTGTTTCGGGCAGGATTGCGCTGTCATAGATACATTCACATGCCCGCAATCGCCGCGCGCCACCCGCAAGGTCAAACGGTTTCAGCATGCAGTCGTTGATCCATTCCGTCTTCGCCTTGTGCGCAGCTTCCTTGTCTCGTGCGTCGTTGCGGATAACGTTGATGATAGCAATAATGGCAACGCCAATCACAAAAATGATGATCACGTGCTTGTTTGACAATATTTCTTCCTGCGGAGGTGTTCTTCTTCATGGCAAATTGCGCATAACACTTGCGCATTGAACAAACTGCTGTCAGCCGGATTGCCTATATGATGGAGCTGCAAGTCATTTTTACTTTCGCAGCGCTCACAGCGATACTTGCTGCGAACGAATGCTGCCTGCCTGACATAGTCACTGAACTCTCGTCTCATTCCGCCGCTTGCTGCCTGCTTTGAGCGTAGGCTCCACCGGTTTCAAGACCGTAAGTCTCTTCGCTCATGTCGCCCAAATACCGAAAGGAATTGACCCACATCATGCGGAAGTCAAAACGTGCCATGTTGCCTTTGACGGCATAGATGGCTTTGCCTGTACGACCACGATCAATGATCTGCTGAGCATTGATCTTCGAGAACTTGCCGTGATAGATTTTACAGAACAATTGGTCGGTGTCATCAACCATCGTCATCAACAGGCTGGTTGTGTCCGGGCCTTGTATCACTCTGCCGCCGCGTCGCTCTACGTTCACATGCTCATTTTCATCGCGGACGTTGAGCTTGCGCAGAACGCCGATGATCATCACTTCACCGGGCATGTAGTTCTGTGCCTTGATGATCGGCGTAGGGCGTGTGATGATGTTGGCTGCTTCCAGTCCGTTCGGGTGCAGTTCACGAAGGCGATCGGAAATTGGCGTCAGGCTGTCTATCAATGTCTTGCCGCTCTCTAGCTTTTCAAGAAGAGATTTGGACAGCGGTGGCACACCGGGACTGCGGCAGGTTATGATTTCCTCCACGCCTTTGGGGCCGATGCCTGCGATGTTGCTCAATGGACCTAGCAGCAGCTTCTTGCCGTCGCGCTCCAGCGGTTGCCACTTGCCAGTTGAAAGATCCTTGTCCACCGGAATGTAACTCACGCCTTCGTTGGCTAATTCCCTCAGCAATAGAATTTGCTTGGTAGGATCATCCTCGGCGTCCAAGGTTGCTGCGGCAAACTCCACTGGATGATGCGCCTTGAGGTAGCAGCACCAATAGCTGACAAGCGCATAGCTGACGGCATGCGAATTGTGTGTCACAAGGCCATTGGCCAGCAAAAAATTATGATGTTTTGGCATTGCAATATCATAGGTCTTGCGTAAACCGACCTTGACTTTCTTCACAAGAATTTTGCTGCCTCTTTGTCTGCCCTTTTCCCAGCGCTTGACGCGGCCACGCGCATAATGCCTGCGCTTGTGGCAACCGACGCACAACCAGTCTAAATCTTTGGGCTTGTCAAAGCCGTCATTAAAATCATTGTGATGAACTTCCATTCGTACTGTGGTAGCTCCACATTCTTGGCATGGTTTGCCGTGCATTCTTTTTTCGAATTGATCCTGATAATGGCGGACTCCGTTTGTCCAAGCCACATTATGTTTTCCTGTACGGTTTCCATCCCTGATGCGCCAACGTCTGCCTTTTGCATGCGCCTGACCACGTCCGCGCGTTGATACAGTTAAATGATAGGTGGATGGTTCTTTTTTTAGAGTTGTGAATAAATCACCGATACGTGCATCACCGATTCTTTTTTCTTCACCGTTGATCCAGAATATATGATCAGGCGTACAGGTAACGCTGGTGCGATCATCAAAGATATAACGCCAACAAATCTTTTCACCGGAGTACATGATTTTGGCAGCGTATTGCGGCCAGCCGCGTCCATCAGGGAAAAGACTTATAAGGGGTGGTTTTCTTTTGAGACTTTTAATGTATCGGCTTGGGTTCTGTTCATACAGTTTATAAAGTTGAGCAATTGTAGGATTTCTACCTACAGATTTATTGGCACTGTTGAGTGCAATACGTGTTGACCCCGCCAAACATTTATTGAAGCCCCAGCTCCCGAAGGCGCACAGGTCAAACCAGAACTTTTCAGCCACGTCCTTCTGGATGCCCTTGGCGATGGCGCTGGCTTTCCATCTGTCACCAAACTGATTGAAGTATTCCGTGCCCAATGACTTGCTCATGGCTTTGCGCAGCGCCGTAACGTCCTTCCAAGTCAGGTCGCCTATTTCACGACCGACCTGCATGACGGTTTCTTGATAAACCACGACACCCAGCGTTTCTTTTAAATACGGCTCCAGAAGTGGATGCGGGTAGGCCACCGGCTCCATGCCTGTGCGCCTGCGGACCCATGTACCCGACCCGCCTGTGGCCATGGGACCGGGTCTGCCCAGCGCGGTGATGGCCACGATGTCATTCAGGCTTTCCACAAGAATCTGTTTTGCAAGATTTTGCAGAGCCACGCCATTGAACTGGAAGATGCCGGCGAAGTGCTGCCTGTTCAGGACATTGAAAGCGGCGGCATCATCACGCGGCAATTGCTCCAGCCATCTATGTATTGAGGCGGTTGGCTTGTTGAGCAATTCCAAGGTCCGTTCAAAGACGGACAGTTGCGTCAGTCCGAGGGCATCTATCTTTAGGAGATCAAGAGCAGCAGCGTCACGCTTGTCACACATCACGCTATTGTTACGCGCATCAATGGCCACGTAGTTGATGACCGGCTCCTGTGTCAGCACGATGCCTGCGGCGTGACGGCTGGCGGTGTTCGGGTGGCCTTCCATTTTGGCTGCGATGACCACTTCCGGGGTATGCTGCAGCAGCGCACGACCAGCCTCCGTATCATTCAAGGTGTCTTCAATCTGCTGCATTGCTCTTGTGTCGCCGCTTGATCTAAGAATCAGGGAATCAGTCACCTTGTCAATGTACTGCTGTGGAATGTTTAGCGCGATGGCCACTTTTTTCAAAGCGCTCTTGGGTTCGTACATGGCCACAGTGCCAAGGCGGGCAACGCGGTCAGCACCGTATTTTTCCTTGGCGTAGTCAAACACCAGCTCTCTATTGGCATCGCTGAAGTCAATGTCAATGTCCGGCAGGTCCGTGCGCGTCAGGTCCACGAATCTTTCAAAGAGCAATCCGTATGGAATTGGGTCAACTGCCGTGATGCCCAATAGATAACATACGAGTGACCCGGCAGAGGAGCCGCGCGCTGGACCGACAATCATTCTTTCTTTTGCAAAGGCCACAAGGTCGGCCACGATGTAGAAGTAGTCCTCAAATTTCTTTTCCGCGATCATCTTTAGTTCGCGGTCCAGTCTTTCCGCATAGACTGAATCTGTGAGATCGCAGCCAAGCGTGGCAGCACCCTCCTCGCACATCTGACGCAGGGTCTTGGGTTTCGGCGGCACCAGCAGACTGGCTTTTGTCAGAGTGGCGGTGCATCCGGACAATACTCGCTGGCGAGTGGCAATTGCCTCCTGTCCAACCTGTCCAACCTGTCCTGTGAGCTCATTATCACTCAGGATATGCTGCGGGTAAGTCTGGGTATCGCCGCCCATGGTTATCCAAGTTTCTTTCCGCTTGACGTAACGGGTCATGGCCACGCGATATAGATTTTTGTCTTCAGCGGTGGGGTAGGCGTTGCAGCTCGCGGCAATAGGGCGCAGGCCCTTGGCTCTGGCGGCGGCAAGCAGGCCCTTGGCAGTGGCAACGGTGAGGCCAAAATAATAGTTTGGATCATCAGCTTGAACATGGTCAAGCAAGACGGCATGCCCGGAAATTTTAATGACGCCTTGCGCGGCATGTGCCTGCGCGTATGTCAGCAAGGGCCACTCGTTGCCGTCCGTGCCTGAATTGGCGGTGGCTAGGTTTATAAGCCTGTGCAGGTCCGTGAGGCTGTCAATGGCTAAAAACGTCCAGAAGTCCATGGGGACTTTCTTGCCCAATGCGGGTGTGACGGGCAGCTCAACGCCATACACCGGACGCATGCCGTTTTGTTCACACAAGGCGCGCCAGCGTGTGAACCCGAAGGTGCTGCAGCGGTCAGCGATAGGGGCAGTGTCCCAGCCTATCGTTTTCAAACGGGAAATGACATCAGGCAGGTGCCCGACGGCGCTTTTGAAACTGTAGCCTGTGTGAATCATTTTGCACTCCGGAATGTGCCCCGGCCATTTGCGACCGGGGCTAGGGTTCCTCAGAGGGACTTTTCAACCGTGCATGCGTTACCTCCGACGTAGTTTGGACGGTTACAGCATATCCCTGTGCAGCAGTTGGGCGCAACAGCGCATCAATGCCTGTACGTCTTGCCGCGCCCGATGCGCGCCGACGATTGGTTCACCAAGCAGAAATTCATGCAATGCGGAAAGCGTCATGCGCTGACCAGTCAGAAAAATTGTCTGTTCGGTGGTACAAATAAGCTTTGGCCATTTTATTGTCCTATTCAAACGGCCAAATTCAATGTCCAGCATATCGTGGTCAAACGTCATGTTGTGACCGATGCAGCAGGTGGCGCTTTCAATCATCGTCTGTATGCGATCAGCGATGAAACCGAAGGGCGGTGCATCAGCCACCTTGGCTGCGTCAATGCCTGTGATGTCCGTGATCTGTTTCGGGATGCCCTTGGTCGGCTTCACCAGACTGTCAAATTCATCAATGACGGTTTCCGTGCGCAGATCGGCAAGACACATATAGATTTCAATCACCTCCGGCTGGCGCTCCTTCCTTTTCACGAGGTTGTCTATCAGCCCGGTGGTTTCGGTGTCAAGCAGTAGAGCGATCATCTATTTCTTTCTGCAGGGCTGCATAGACGATGGTGTCAATGGAGCTGTCCTGATGGCCACCGTTGTACCATTGCGCGGCGTAGCGCGTTTGCTTCACCTGTATCATCATGAAGGTGTATAGTCGCTGCCAGTCCTTCGGTGTCTGCATCGTCAGGCCACCGGGAAACATTGCAGCCATTACATTGCCCAGCCGCACGAAATTGTCCGCATATACATCATTGCGCTGTTCGTAGGTCTGCATTGCCGCCTTCAATGAGTCCGTAGTGTTCATTTCGGTATCCTCTTGATGTATTTGACATAGGCACCGGGCGTCAGTTTATAGATTCTGTACTCATAAGTCCTGTCATTGAACGCTGTGTGATGCTGGGTCAGCGCGCGCTGCACGAGCTGCTGGTCGTCAAGATGGGCGGGGAAGTCATCATCACCAACATGGATGCCAACGTGCGCAACAAAAGTATCTATGCCGTGAATGTCATACGCCGGATGAAACATGCACCAGTGCAGGCCCAGCGTGTAACGAATGATTTCAAGCTGGATGCCGAAGTCCTCATTGAACTGCAGCTCGGCAACGTTGATGCCTTCCCATGGGACCAAGCCACCGTCGCGGGCGACGCTGACATTGGCTGTCACGGTGTCCTTTGCCCATGTGGCATTATGCAGACCAAACTGGCGCTTGACGCGTTCGGCTTGTTCATGGGTGGCGCAGTAGTATGCAATCTGGTCCATCTTCATCGTCGTCTCCTGTCATATGCGCGCTTGATTGCATCATATTGTCGCGGGGTTAGCCTGCCTGTACGCTCCCAGAAATCATGAACGCTTTCTATAAATTCACGGAACCCGTCAGTTGCCGGGACGGTGTCAAACAGCACGGCAAACATTCTATCAATATTGTCAATGTCCGTATGTGCGGTGTACTGCCGTTGCTGCTGATCTTTGCCGTTGCAGAACTCTTCCCAATTCAAATTGTCCTCTGCCAGCATCGCATTGGCCATGCGCAAGGCGGTCAAGGCTTCACCATCCATATCAGATGTGGTCATCATCATCAATTTTATAAACCGCCCCTTGTTCATTGGCCGTATTCTATAATGCTGCCGTGCAGATGCCGGTGCCGCTGCTTTGACTGCAGCAGCCAAGCGAGCAGGTCGGCTATGGCGGCGGGGTCAATCCGTGCAGGCGGCGGCGCAAGGTTGCGCAATACGCGCAGGCGCGCGTCCACTTTATTGGTCATGCCGGTGCCTGCCAGCCAGCCGGGGCTGATGCCGAATACGATGATGTTGTGCAGCTCATGCGCCATTTGCCGCGTCACCATTGCTGCCGCTGCCTTGCTGGCATTGTACAGCAGGCTATAGGTCATCGGCTGTATGGCGGCGCGGCTGATGATGTTTACAATCGTGCCACCGGCCAGTTGCGGCAATAGCGCCTGTGTGCAATTGACGATGGCCCATGCATTCACGTCCATCAAGTGGTCCCAGCACTGCTTCGTGAGTTGGTCAAAAGGCGCGATGTAATTGACGCCAGCGCAGTTGACCAATACGTCCACCGCAGGCAGGCCAGCGGCGGCTTCCATGATCCGCGCGCCGTCCGTCACGTCAACGCCGGTTTCCAGTGACCAGTCGATGACTGTAAAATCATTCCTCAGGCTGTGAGCAATTGCCTTGCCCAAGCCTGAGGAAGCACCTGTTATGACTGCACGAGACATTAAGGGCTATACTACTCCAGAAAATCCAGCAACACGAGCACGAAGATTATAAGTACGAGCTGGAATTCCCTGAGCACGGCGCTCCCGACGAGCTTCATTAACTTGATCTTGACGTTCTCTAGTTGGTGATCTAACTTTTGTCGTTCGACGGAACCGCAAATTGTATGCACGAATACGAACCTCATCGTAACGCTGGGCATCGAACAGCATAAGTGATCTCTTTACATGCAAAGGTGTATCAGCGACGTAATGATACCCTTTATAGTTAAGCTTGATATGGCCAGCATCAACACGAATATGATGATTGCCATTAGGATCAAGGCCCTGCATGATTGAATAGAGAGCCATCCGATGCCAACATTTTTTAGGATGACAAAAGCCATTTTCCCCGATAGCATCCTCCAAAGCTGTACGTGTTGGCACCACCGTCAACATAAAGCCTTTTGTACCGGCTCTAGGTGTTTTATTAATGTTAGGCATCGTACGTCCTTTCTATATGAGCGAAAAATCTTCGCCTAGTTTGGCTTGTCATCAAGCTCAGGAACAAGCACGCCTGATCGTAAAGAGTCTGCTGATGTTGAATTTCAGCAGCAGCCTCGGTTGGCATCCGTTGTCTTCTGGATACCCTGCGTAATCGGCCATCTCTACCTTGACGTGGTTCAACTGACTCGACGGAGTCAGTTGAAATGGCCCTTTGTCTTCTGACAACATTTAAACTTACGCCAGCACGATGAGCGTTTGCTCTATCTGAGAGTTGCGGAGTTTCCGCGAGAACTGCTCTTGCTCGTTCTGCTGGTGTTACATAAGGCACACCACAATCACATGAAGCTTCTGCGCCACAGCCAGAGCAGACTAGGCGATTTATTCTAGTTCTAAGTCTCACCACTGGCATAATGTGTTTCTCTATGATGCGTATTTTCCAGAGCACGACAATAGGCGTCGATGATCATCTTGAACAGTGCTTTGCGGCTTGGATACATATCGCCGTACATGCCAAGCTCCATGGTTAGACTTTCCAGAAAATCAAAGACCTCTTCAGGTGTCTTGATCATCAATCCTCTAGGGTCTATGCCACTCCAATTACTGCTCAAGAGCACCGTAGCTCCGGTGGCAACAACTTTGCGATTTTCCAGCACAGCAATCAAGGCGGGTTTAACGTCTCTGATTGAATTATTATGTGATTGCTGAAATTGTTGGTGCGGTTGACTATTGCCATTCAGCCCGAAGTTTTGCCGCATATAAGCCATGAGATTTTCACCACTGGTATTTTCACCACCAGCACCGATCATCAATGCCTTACGGTCATCTCGGCTACCATGCCTGATGGCGCGATATACGGCGTTTTCGAAGGGAGTCATATCGTAGTCTCCTGTGATTGGATTGTGAACCGATTTGACTTACTTTTAAATTTTACTTTAGTTTATTTGTTTTTGTAAATCTCTATTCTTACACCACGTTCTCGGTTGGTTGTGGCTTGATCAGCGGTTTGCCCTGCGCGAAGCCGGTCAACATGGTCTTGAGTTCTTCCAGCCCGCAGGCATGGGCGTCAACGCTTTGCTGCAGCATCACGTTAAGCGTCGGGCGCTGCGTGGTGAAGGCGAAAATCCTGTACCAGTGCTGTTGCAGATTATATCGCCTGATGGCGTAGGCGAAGCCCATTTCCCAATAGGTGCCGGTGTCGTGGTCGTCCAACAGAGCGAGCACAGCGTCAGCGTTGGCGACGTGGACGCAATTTGTCTTGAAAATCTTGGGTGCCTGCGCGATGCGCTCCGCAGGCGTCATGCTTTGCAGGATGCCGTCGCTGCGCGGACTATAATAGACCAAGCCGACTTCATGGATGAGCTTTTCCACTTCCTCCACGATGGCAAGCTGCTTGTGACTGAAGAACGGAGCAGCAATATAAATCTGTTTAACACGTATCGGCATCATGTCAATTCCTTCTGCCAGAGTTTGCCGCCGCGTGACCATGCTTCCTTCTGCATCTTCTTCAAGAAAGGCGTCTTATCGACGGAGTACAGATTGCAGTAGCGCGGGCATGGTGTGCCGGGGTCATTGCCCTGCAGGCGCGCTTCAACGTCCACCTTGTAAGGGCAGTTGCCGTCCGCGCACGGCAGCACACCGGCTGTAAACAATCTTGTCAGATGTTGCCACAGATCAGCCTGCGCTATCCAGCAGGCGCGTTTGCCCATGATGGACTGCCATACGTCCTTGCGTGCGGTGATGCACATGCTGATGGGGACATTTAACTGCAGCGTAGACAATTCCTCAGATGTCATCATGTCCAGCAGATTGTCCACAAACTGCAGCTCCCGATGCCTGACGATTTGCGCACGCAGCCCCAGCGGGGCGATTATTGCAACCTTCTGGAAGTGCGTGTCGTCATGCAGGGCATTGCCGTCAATGACGATCGGCTCTTCATTCAAATACTTGGCCAGCTTGGTGCCTTCCAGTAATACGCGAGTTATGTCTGGACCAAGCATATTGGTCAAAGTATCCGTCAAGCAAAGCGCTACCGCGTTACAGCGCCCGGTTAATTCCAGATTTATGAAAGTCTGCTGGGAAAGATATTTGAAATAGTGAATGAGCTTGGCTATGTCACGGACGTGCAGGCGCGCCGTCCAACTGGTGTGCGCGACAACCGGCAGCAGCAAGCGCCATTGGTCTTGGTGTACGCCTTGCCCACGCAGGCGCAGCATATCGTCACGGTACTGGTCGTGCATTGCGGACAAGAATTCATCCGGCACGGTGAACAATGTAGGGTCATCAACCCTTGACGTGCGCGCCCAGACGGTGTGGTTTCTCAGAGAGCAGAAGATTTCTCTTTCCAAGATAGTGAAGTCAATAAAATGCAGGAGGGCCGATGGCATCTCGATGACCGGCGCATCCACAGCCATTATTTCTTCCGGGTCATAGTCCATGGCAATGTCACGGCTGAACCGCCATGCCTTCACGGCATCGCTGGCCAGCGCGCGTTGCGCAATTTTAATTTGCATTGTGCAGCTCCATCAATTCACAGGGATGCTGCAGCACCTTGGTCAGCACAGCATCCAAGTCTTTTATGATAACGTCGATGACGTAATGCTGCCCCGGCAGAAATTTGCCTATGCTTTTTTCTCGCACGTTGACGAGCACTTCGCGCATGCCCTTGGCTGGCTCCACGAAATGATGATTGTTATAGATCAAGACTTCTTCCCATACGCGATGGATTGCCGCCATAATATCAGCCAGTGCAACGATCGCGCCTTCCTTGTGCTCCTTTGCTACGGCGTGGTCCATGACAAGCGTGGCCAGATGCAGCTTGCGGGCCAGATTGGCAATGCCGTTCATTTCAAGCTGGGTCATTGACGCGCGCAGCTCCTTGGAAAAATATTTGGTAGGGCGCGGCACATCGCCGGTGATGGTTTCATCAAAGTCATGTACGACTGCGCGCGTCAAGACCTTGCCTATGTCAATGTTAGGCTCCACCTGATTGAGCCAGTCCGTGATGATGTAACAAAATATGCAGACCATGCCGACGTGTTCCAGAACATTTTCCGGGTGGCACATTTTCAACATGCTGAAACGTTGTATGCCGCTGAGGCGCGAAACCAGACTGAAGATGCCATCCACGGTCATGCAGACTCCAGTATCAAGCGCACGTTGTCGCCGGGTTTCAAGTCCGGCGCTTCGGTGCCCAGATAGATCGCCAAGTTGCCTCTGCTGAGAACAGCAAAATAACCAAGCACTTCGTATTCAAATTGTGCGTCGCCTTTGGTATCTTTGGCTCCACGCAAGATGCGCGTACGCTCTTCAACGTTGACAATGACACAAGGGAAAACATAGCGGGTCATGCGCGGTGCTACCGTTGGCGGTTCCGGGCCGGACTTAGCCACTTACCCACTGGCTCTTTCTGAGGAGAGAGAGGCAGCGCACGGCGACCAACGCGCTGCGGGTTTGTGGACCGCGTCATTTAAAACGGTATTTCTCCCTGTGGACTTGCGTCATCCATTTCCATTTCCGCTGCCAGCTTGTCGCCGCGCAGACAGGACTCATACATGGCCTTGCCCTGCATCAACAGGTCCTTGTTGACCATGCCCTTGTTATTGAGCAACGCAGATTGCATGACGGGAGTGATGTCAATGGTGAACCATGTGCCCTGTGCGTTGCTTCGCTGACGCGTTCTAATGCGGTAGAGAAAAGCAAAGCTCGGCGGATTGATGCCGTCCACCACCCTGTTGCTCATGGTGGTCATCCAGCTTCTGCTCACGGAATGCAACGTGCTGGTCATCGGCAGCGCATAAGGTGCGATGGTGCCATCCTCGCGCACCAAAAAGCCCAGATGGTTGCGGCGCTCCAGCAGTTCATGGCCGTTGGGCAAACGCCAGCGGACCTTGTTGGGATTGCGATCATCGCGGATTTCTTGGGCGTCAGTCGGCAACATGCGATGCATGCCGACCAAGCCACCGCCTTGGTCACGCGTAATCCATTCCGCAAAGTCCTTGTAGAAATAACACGGCTGGAAAACCAATCCTTCCTGCCCGCTGATCACTGGCGGTGTTGCACCGCGCAGCCAAAAACTCCCGGCCTCGGCACCTTCTACATACGCCCCGCCCGCACGGTTGACGGCTTTTGAACCGGTTTGGAAAATCGTTATCAGCGGTACGAGATTGTCCTCTTGCGCCTTTGAAATGCCTTGGCCCTTGGTTGCTTCCAGCATCGCCTTGTATTCATCGTCTACGTCAGCGGGCACCGTGCTTGCCTGTGCTGACTGCACTTGCTTTGCCATTATAGTCACCCTCCTATTCTATGATTTTCAGTTTGGCTTCACGCCCGATGTCACCACCTATTATGTCCAGCGGCACGACTGCGCCATTGGCGGTGGCTTCTTTCAACCACTTTGACAAGGTGCCAGAGTGGACCGTTTCGTCAACCTGAGGATGCAGACCTTTTTCCCGTAATTGGTCCGCGATGATAATCGCGGTGGCTCTGTTTTCTCTGGGAAAAGAAACGGAAACCTCAGTTTTGATAAGATCACCGTGCCCGTTCGCCGTAAGCCACTGGAAGGCCTCCGCGCGCTTTTCTTCCGGCCAGCTTGCCGCTATGTTCGCGCGGATATATGGGCGGGCGGTTATTTCATATGCCGGGGTGTTGCCCTGCGCCGTCAGAGTGAACTTCGTCATGTGAGCTTGATGCATCAGGTCCGGCAGGGTTTGCCGCGTCAATACGTGCAATTGACCGGCCAGCTCCTTGATTTGCAATTCGAGGGATTCTATCTGCAGAGTGATGTCGCGCGCTTCAAGACCAGCGGCGGTGATTGTTTGTAACAGGTCATCTGGCATTGTCTCTCTCCTCTTGTGGTACTTTGGTCCAACGTTTATCAACTTGCAATCTTTTTGTTGGCGGCACAGAATTGAATCCCACACAAATCCGGAAGATATTGACATGCCGATGAACTGGCGGGACGTTGCTCCCCTTGCTGCCTATATCAACAGGATTGGAGCGCAACAGCTTAATTTTCGCAAGTTCATGGTCAAGGAAAATCGCGGCAATTACTACGTTGAGCGCTGCTTTATCACGTTGGCTGCAGATGGTGAAATCACCTGTAACAATGAGGAATATGCTCCAACAGAAGAAGAGGCTACCGCCATCAAGGCGGCTTTTCTGGCAGGCAATTTTGATATCCCAACATGGGTAAAAGCATCACCGGCCAAGCTGCCTGAACTGCGCGCGTTGATAGGCAACAATGACCCGTTGTATGAATTTTATGAGCGCGGCACAGACACGATCATAATGGTGCAGCAGCGCGCGCGGCAGGCTGATGGCCGCAAGCAATACAGGCCATGGTCATACTGGAGTGATGGGCTGTGGCGCTGCATGGAGCCGGACTGCAAGTTGCCGATATGGAAACCTAGATTTTCTACTAATAAAAGAAGGATCATGATGCATGAAGGTGCCAAGCCTGCGGCGGCAATACATGACTTATGCACAAACCCGGCGCGGCAACCGGAGCTGGACTGCCATCCATGGCGCGATGAAATTGTAGAATATGAACATTGGGGCGTCATCGGTGGGGCACTGGCACCGAGCCGCACGACGTTCGATGATATAAAAGTGGAGCGCCCACTTGAATTGGTGTACATCTGTGACAATGACTATGCCGGAAAGGACGCGTTGAAGGAAATATCAAAATTGGTCAAGTATCCACTTAAAGGCGTGATGTTTGACAATGCTTGGCCCGTAGCATGGGATATGGCCGATCCGATGCCAGCCAGCATGTACAGCGGCAGCAGATGGATAGGACTTGCATTGCGTGAATACATGCAGCCCGCAACATGGGCCACCGAGCAGCGCCGCAGCGGTGAAGGCAAGCCATACATGGCCATCCGCAAGGATTTTGCTGAAGAATGGTTACATTGCGTTTCACCGGAGGTCTACGTGCATCAGGAATGGTCCAACTCCATTCATATGACTGACGAGTTCAATAATCTGATGGCACCGTACAGTGACGTGAAGGACACAGCGGCATTGTTGAAAAAGTCAGGCGTCAGCAAAACTGCGGTGCTGAAATATGATCCCGGTCTTGCACCCGGCGTGTACACCATAGAAGGTGAACGCTACATCAATACACATAAGCCGAGTAGCGTGCGTGTGGAGGTTGGCGACGCCGGACCATGGCTGGATTTTATGGAGCATCTGGTCCCAGACGCAGGTGACAGAGATCATCTGCTGCGCTGGTGTGCGACGTTGATCGCTAGGCCGGACATCAAGATGCATTATGGTGTTTTGTTAATATCAGAGACACAAGGCGTGGGAAAAGGGACGCTCGGTGAGCGCGTGCTTGGTCCGCTGCTGGGCGCGGACAATGTCAGTCAGCCAAGCGAACAGGACATATGCAAAAGCGATTTCAATTATTGGGCGGCGCACAAACGGCTGGCCGTCGTACATGAAATTTATGCCGGACACAGCGCACAAGCCTACAATCGATTGAAGTCAATTGTCACTGACCGCGTCATCGTCATCAATAAAAAATATCAATCTGAGTACTTGATAGATAATTGGTTGCATATTTTTGCATGCTCCAACTCCATGCGCGCACTCAAATTGGAT
>Ga0247745_1000001_pt1 | contig 34349 bp, 31 predicted proteins | sample UWRJS109311C5_FD_179938 | JGI IMG/M metagenome (GOLD analysis project Ga0247745, IMG submission 179938) | Soil microbial communities from Arlington Agricultural Research Station in Wisconsin, United States - UWRJ-S109-311C-5 | ecosystem: Environmental > Terrestrial > Soil > Agricultural land... | reverse complement strand
CGTCTTCGCCATGACGTCCCCCTTGGGAGGACGTTAGCCAAGACAAGGCCCGACAAGCAATGTGACCTTTCAAGCGGCACGACTACGCCGCCTCCACATAAACCGTTCACCCCCCCGAAAGCGGGGGTCCAGGGCTACACGACGGTGCCCGTTGCCCTGGATTCCCGCTTTCGCGGGAATGAGCGGAGTGTGTTGCAACGTCAGCCTTTCGCCCAATGCCTGGCGAAATCGGGCAGCGTGCGGAAGGCGACGTGCATGTTGTCGTCGAACGAGCCGGTCCGGCAGCCGTGCCGCCCCCACGCCTTGGCCAGCGCGCTGCGGCTGAACATGGAAATGTGCCCGTTGCGGGGGCCGACATACCACCAGCCCATCCCGAGCTGGTCGAAGTCCGCGGGCTGCAGCATCGTGGAAAACAGCACCAGCCCGGGCTCGTCCAGATGCGCCACGATGTCGCCGATCCCGGCAACCGGGTCCGGCATGTGCTCGAGCGTCTCGAAGCAGGTGATGAAGTCGAATTTGCCCGGCGGCGGGCTGGCGAAGTCCGGGACAAACGGATCGTAGGTCACGGCGACCGGAAACCCTGCCGCGCGCAAATGCGAGCAAAAGGCGTCGTTGCCGCCGCCATAGTCGAGCACGCGCCGCTCGCTTTTGTGCGCACCGAACAGCGCCAGCACGGCCGTCGCATTATTGCGTGGCCGGGCCTCGGCATATTCCGGATCGACCGCCGCATAACCGTCATTATAGATGTGCGTCCTGAAGTCGGCCTGGCTCCAGCGATCGAAGGCGTCGGTGAACAGAAAACCGCAGGCGCGGCAACGCCGGTAGCGCACCAGCGTGCCGGAGGGCGGCAGTTTCACGCCGCCCTCGATCTCGCAATTTCTGTTGAAGTCGACGGTCCCGTAAAGCGGTGAGGGCTCGCCGCAGATCTTGCAGGGAATGAGCGCCGCCGAAACCGGCGTCAGAATCATCATGCGGCAATTGTTCGGCGGGAGGGCGGCCAGTCAAGCGGCTCACCGCTGTCATTCCGGATCCGGCTTTTTCGGCCGTTGCCGCTCAACGCGCAACAAATGTCTTTGCGGTCCCTATTGGGGGCAAAGCGGGCATGCACTTTTGCGCTGCGTATGTCCGCGCGATCATTTTGCCGGAGGAGCAACGGTCGCGGATTGATTGCTGCGTTTCAATGCGTCAGCAACGAACCCGGAAGTCTTCATGTCTTCGACGAATGCGCTGAGATATTTGGCACCAGCGGTGCGACCCTTGGGAGCGCCCATGGCCTGACGAATTTCCATGAACTTGTCCTGCATCACCATCACCTCAGGGTGGGTTTTCGCGTAGGCTTCCAATGCTTGCCTGACCCCTGCAGCGGCCTCCAGCTTTTGCGTCACGAAGGCTTCAATCAAAGCACTGCCACCGCCGCCTTCGGCGCGAACGAGGGTGGCGTCCTTGAGCGTGCGCGTCAGGTAAAGGTCGTAGGCCGCGCCCCTGCCAACAGCGATGCGGACGCCCGGACGATCAACGTCTGTCACCGTCTTCAATGGTGAATTCATCGGGACCATGTAAGTCCCCTCGATGATGACGTATGGCGCTGTGAACTCAATCTCAGCGGCGCGCACCGGCTCGATGGCGATGAAGGCGACATCCCATGCGCCGGTCTTGGCGCCATCAAACACCTTTCCCGCACTCTCAAAAATAACCATCTCGAGCGGCACACCAAGTCGCTTCGCCAGTTCGCGAGCAAGATCAGGCGTAATGCCTTTGGGCTCGGACGATGCAGGGTCCTTTTGGGCTAAAACGCCATTTCCCAAGTTGATGGCAGCGCGAAGTTTCCCGGTTGGCGCCAGATCTTTAAGAGCGTCAGGTGAAGCGTCTTGAGCCACGGCCGATCCAACGGAGGCAAGAAGAGCGACGGCGATCGAAAATAGGTGCATGGCGGATGTCCTGACTGCAACCCGATAGGAATTGATGCTAAAATGAAGGCCGCTCTTGAACGGCCTTCACGCTTCGAGTTCCGTTCGTTTTCTGGCGGTAACTATTTCAGTTGGTCCGCAACTTTGTCGATTCCGGCTTGCGAGCATGGCTCGTCACAGCCCGGGCAGCCGGACACGCCCAAGCCCCCAATCGTATCGTCGCCCACTTTGATAGGCAGGCCGCCTTTGTCGGCGATCACGTTGGTGAGATGGATCAACGGCAAGTTTGGATTGTCCTTAAGGCGCTGCTCCATTGTTCCGGATGGCGCCCGGAAACTTCGCGCGGTCCAGGCCTTCCGAAAGGAGTTCTCGAAAGTATGCATACCGGCGCCGTCACCCCGAATTTGGACAATCACTTCTCCCGCGCGACCGACGACTGTCGCAGACACGTTGTGGCCTTGTGCTTTACAGGTGCTGATGGCGGCTTGTGCCATGGTGACAGCGAGGTCGGCAGTCAGGTCTTTGCGTGTGACCAACTGAGCGTCGGCCGACGACACAAGAAAACCTAACGTCAGAGTTGTAGCGCAGATATGTTTCAGCATTATTCTCTCCCGAGTTAAGCGACATTGGCGTAAACTTTTCTTTTCATTATTGCAGCTTCGCCGCACGTACCCAAGCCGCTGCGTACGGTGTCGCCCATAAAAATAAAATTTGGCACGATCGCGCGATCACGGAATAAGGCAAGACCCTCGGCTTGATTACAAATATTGGAGCCCTTGCGCGGACGCGGCGTCGAAAATGCCTGTGTTCGTCGAGATGTCGGTTATTGGCACTTAGCGGACATCGGCTAGTGCACTGCACATGTCCGCTTTTGGGGGTAAAGCGGACAAAAGGGATCCGCTTTTGCGGTCGCTATTGGGTGTAAAGCGGACATGCCCTTTTGCACCGCATATGTCCGCTCATGACCCAAAGCGGACATTCAACCCCAGAGACATCAAACCAAAATCCGTGTAACGTTCTTGCACGGTCAAGCGCGTTGCTTTCCTGAGGGCTGCCCAGAAAACGGCAACGTACCGAAGTCGCCGCTTCTAACAATTGGCAGCCTGGTACCCTCGGTAGGCACAAAATCGCGATCTCAAAACAATCCTGGTTTTCCGGAGGCCGCCCGGCATTTTTCGGGGCCTCCGATAGAAAGGCTTCATGAAGCGACGCGAGTTTATCACGTTTCTCGGAGGCGCGGTTGCTGCCGGGCCACTTGCTGCGCACGCGCAGAAATCGTTGCCCCGGATTGGGTGGCTTGTGTACGGCGGAACGACATTGGGTCCAATCGATCAGTCGTTGAAGGACGCACTCGCGCAGGCCGGGCTCGTTGATGGCCGCAACATTGAAATCGTCTTCGGCTATGCCAATGGAAAAACGGATCAACTTGCGCGATTAGCCTTAGAACTTGTAGCGCAAAAGCCCGACCTTCTGCTCTCCGTTGGTGGTGACGCTATCAAGCCGCTGTTCGAGGCAAGCAAAGGCGGCATACCCATCGTCGGTGGCGTCAGCGATAGCCCGATGCGCGCGGGAATTGCCGTGTCTCTGGCTCGGCCAGGTAAGAATTTCACCGGCATCACATTTCTGACGGATGAAATGGCGGCCAAGCGGATGGAATTCCTCAAAGAAGTGGCGCCCAACGCAAGGCATGTTGCGGTGATATTTAATCCGCAGCATTTCGACGACGAAGTGACATTTGCGCAGCGCGGAGCTGAATCGCTCGGCATCAAGCTTACGACCCACCCAATAAAGAGCGCCGCCGATCTCGATCCAGCGCTGCGCGCGGCAAGTGCGGAAGGTGCAGAAAGCCTGTTCATCATCTCGTCGCGGCTGACCGGCATTCTCGCCGCCGAAATCGCCCAGTATGGCCAGGAACGTCGGCTCCCCGTGATTGCTTCCTGGCGGGAATTCGCGGCCAGTGGTGCTTTGTTGTCTTACGGGCCGAGTCGGATTTTCGAGGCGAAACGTCTGGTGGGCTATGTGCAAAAGGTTTTGCACGGAGCGAAACCCGCCGATTTGCCTATCGAGCAACCTGTGAAATTCGAGCTCGTTATCAATCTCAAGACCGCCAAAGCGCTCGGCCTCAATCTGCCGCTTGCGCTGCTGGACCGTGCTGACGAATTGATCGAATAAACCGGTGATGTCCGCTTATGGCCCAAAGCGGACACGCGTTGCCGCACTGCATGAGGCCTGTGCGGGTTCAGTGCCTTGTCTCGAGCCTCGGGGGAGGCAATGACGCGACGCGAGTTCATCAAGCTAATTGCTGGAACAGCCGCCGCTTGGCCGCTCGCCACGTGGGCGCAGCAACCGGCGCTGCCGGTCATAGGTTTTATCAATTCTGATTCTCCCAACGGTCACGCGCGGGAATTGGCCGCCTTTCTCAAAGGGCTGGGCGAAACCGGTTACGTTGATGGCCGCAATGTTGCAGTCGAATACCGCTGGGCGAATGGCAACGTCGATCGGTTGCCGGAAATGGCGGCCGATCTAGTTCATCGCAAGGTTGCGGTGGTTGCTGCGACCAGCACGCCGGCAGCGCTTGCGGCAAAGGCGGCGACCACAACTATTCCAATCGTTTTCGAAATCGGTGGCGACCCGATCCAGCTCGGCCTCGTCGCCAGCCTGAGCCGGCCCGCTGACAACGTGACGGGCATAACCCAGTCAAACTTGGAAATAGTGCCAAAGCGGCTTGAGTTGCTGCACGAATTACTTCCGGGCGCACGCTCTCTGGCGCTTCTCGTCAACCCGGCCGAGCCTGCGATTGTGGAACCCATGGTGAAGGAAGCGCTGGCGGCTGCACGCGCTTTGGGGCTGGAGCTCCATGTCCTCAATGCCAGCAGCGAAGCGGACTTCAATGGAGTTTTCGCCAAGCTGCGCCAGTTGCAGGCGGGTGGGCTCGTTATCGGCGCCGGCCCGTTCTTCACGGGCGTTCGCGAACAGCTTGGCGCGCTGGCGCTTCGCCACGCCGTGCCGACAATTTTCCAGAATCGCGAGTTTGCTACGGCCGGAGGTTTGGTGAGTTACGGATCGGACATTACCGACGCGTACCGCCTGACCGGCATCTATGCCGGACGGATTCTCAAGGGTGACAAGCCCGCCGACCTCCCTGTCCAGCAGGTTAGCAAAGTTGAATTGATCATTAACTTGAAGGCCGCCAGGGCGCTCGGCGTTGCTGTCCCACTTCCATTGTCGGGACGTGCCGACGAGTTGATCGAATAAACCGGTGATGTCCGCTTATGGCCCTTAGCGGACACGCGTTGCCGCACTGCATGAGTCTGCTTATGGCCCATTGCAGACACGAGCGAGTGCACCGCACACGTCTGCTTTCGGGGGTAAATCAGACATGACACGTGTTGCTGCATGTCTTTTGCCGTCTGGACATGGTTACCTCGTAAAGCGATGATAAAAGACCGTTGGCAAACATAATTTTGCACGGAGTAATACCATGCGCATTGCTATTTTTGCTCTTGCGATCCTGGCTGGGAGCGGCGCTGCGGAGGCTCGGCAAGTCGAGGTCGTATCAACCAGCCCGCGCCACATTGAGATCGCTGCTTGGTGCACAGCCGGTTCGAATTGTCAGCAAGAGGCTTCCGACGTTGCCCAGGGTTATTGCCATGGTCCAGATTACCCGCGGCGCGCGCTATATGTGCGGTCGGGACTCGTTGAGCGCGGTTTTTTTAGCGAACGAGTGATATTCGTCTACAAGTGCAATCGGCGATCTATTTTCTGCGAGGCCGGCAGCTGTTAGTTCGAAAATTTGTCTTCATCGAATAAACCGGGTGTCCGCTTCTGGCCCTTAGCGGACATGGGTTGGTGCGCTGCGCGCCCGAACAATCGGGGACGCTCCGCGGGCGGGAAATAACGTCTTTTCAAAGCTGCGTCAGGTCAGCACAATGGCGCTTGGAGGAGACGATGGACGCCCGCGCCAGCCGTTATCACGACATCTATGCGCGCTGGCAGCGCGACCCGGAGGGATTCTGGGCCGAGGCCGCCGCCGGCATCGACTGGTACGAGAAGCCGAAAAAGATCTTCGACAAGGACGCCGGCATTTACGGCCGCTGGTTCACCGGCGCCGTCTGCAACACCTGCTACAACGCGCTCGACCGCCACGTGCTCGCCGGCCGCAACGACCAGCTGGCGCTGATCTACGATTCCCCCGTCACCAATACGGTGAAGACCTTCACCTACGGCCGCATGCTGTCGGAGGTGCAGCTGCTCGGCGCCATGCTGCGCGATTTCGGGGTGGAGAAGGGCGACCGCGTCATCATCTACATGCCCGCGGTGCCGGAGGCGGTGTTCGCGATGCTCGCCTGCGCGCGCATCGGTGCCATCCACTCGGTGGTGTTCGGCGGCTTTGCCGCGAAGGAGCTCGCCACCCGCATCAATGACTGCAAGCCGAAGGTCATCCTCTCCGCCAGCTGCGGCATCGAGGGTGCGCGCGTCGTGCCTTACAAACCCCTGTTAGATGAGGCGATCAAACTCGCGCAGCACAAGCCGCCCACCTGCATGATCCTGCAGCGGCCGCAATGCGAGGCCCAGCTCACGGCGGGCCGCGACCACGACTGGCGCAAGGTGTGGGAGAACGCGGTCAACTACGCCAAGACCAGCGCCTGCGTGCCGGTGGCCGCCACCGATCCGCTCTACATTCTCTATACGTCCGGCACCACCGGCATTCCGAAAGGCGTTGTGCGCGACAATGGCGGCCACATGGTCGCGCTCAAGTGGTCGATGCCGAATCTCTACGACATTGCGCCGGGCGAAGTGTGGTGGTCGGGCTCCGACATCGGCTGGGTCGTCGGCCACTCATATATTGTGTACGCGCCGCTGTTCCACGGCTGCACCTCGATCCTCTACGAGGGCAAGCCGGTCGGCACGCCGGATGCCGGCGCCTTCTGGCGCCTGATCGCGCAGCACAAAGTGGTGTCGCTGTTCACCGCGCCCACCGCCTTCCGCGCCATCCGGAAGGAAGACCCGAAGGGCGAGTTCATCAAGAAGTATGACCTGTCGAAATTCCGCACATTGTTTCTTGCTGGCGAGCGCGCCGACCCGCCGACCATCCAGTGGGCCGAAGAAGTGCTCAAGGTGCCGGTGATCGATCACTGGTGGCAGACTGAGACCGGCTGGTGCATCGCCGGCAATCCGGTCGGCCTCGGCGCGCTCCCGGTGCGCTACGGCTCGGCCTCGGTGCCGATGCCGGGCTACGCCATCGATATCGTCGACGAGGCCAACAAGGTGCAGCCCGCCAACAAGATCGGCTCGATCGTGGTGAAGCTGCCGCTGCCGCCCGGCTGCTTCCCGACCTTGTGGCAGCAGGACGGGCGCTTCAAGGAAAGCTACCTCGCGGAGTTTCCCGGCTACTACAAGACGGCCGACGCCGGCTACAAGGACGACGACGGTTATGTCTATGTCATGAGCCGCACCGACGACATCATCAACGTCGCCGGCCACAGGCTCTCCACCGGCGGCATGGAGGAGGTGCTCGCCTCGCACCAGGATGTCGCCGAGTGCGCCGTGCTCGGCATCAAGGACGATCTCAAGGGCGAGGTGCCCTGCGGCTTCATCGTGCTCAAGGCCGGCGTCAACCGCCCGCCGGAGGAGATCGAGAAGGAGATCGTCGCGCTGGTGCGCGAGAAGATCGGTCCGGTGGCGGCGTTCAAGCTGGCGATCACGGTGGCGCGGCTGCCGAAGACGCGCTCGGGCAAGATCCTGCGCGGCACCATCAAGAAGATGGCCGACGGCGAGCCCTGGACGATGCCGGCGACGATCGACGACCCGGCGATTCTGGATGAGATCGGGAGTGCGATGAAGGGAAGAGGGGTGGGGGGTTAGGGGGTGGAAAATGTCCGAAGCGCGTCACGGACAGGGTCATCCGCAAAAAACGCCGCACACTGCGCCTCAGTAGACTGATTTCCTTACGGTTCAAAAAATGTTTGCGCGTGCCGCGCATCACGACGCGGTATTGAGTTATTGCGTGTGCTGACACGCCATAGTTGTATGTAGGTTTGTTGTCGTGAGGTCCCAAATGCCGCCTTTTGTGCCAAGCGACGAACAACAATCAATTCTACAGCATGAGGCCCCACAGCATGCTCGCATTCTCGCCGGTCCCGGAACTGGGAAAAGCGCAACGGTCATCGCTTGGCTCGCTCACCATCGACCAGGGCGTGCCCGGCTCCTAACCTTTACGCGCGCTGCAACGGGTGAGCTCGTAGAGAAATTGGAACAACGTGAAGATATAGAAATCGGTACGCCAAGTACGATCCACGCTTTCTGTATCGCTGTCCTATTAAGGAATAACGGTGTTGGCGAGTTTCCTCGGCCATTTCGCATGGCGGATGACTGGGAAACCGACAAAATTGTCGAGCCAAGTCTTGCGCGTCGGCTTGGTATCCAAAACGAGACGTCGCGAAGTTGTTTTCAGAGCTGGCCGCAAACTGGGAATCTCTTAATCCAGCTGAGGTGGTGAATGTACCTGCTGAGGTGCGAGCAAGGTTTATGGGTGGATGGCGAGAACACCGACAAATTATGGGATATGCGCTTCTCTCTGAGTTGCCCTACGCGCTGAGGACAGCTCTGCGGGACCACCCTGACTTAGACGGTGTTGATTTTGGCGTATTGATTGTAGACGAGTATCAGGATCTCAATGCATGTGACCTTGATGTACTTCGTCGATTAGCAGCCCGCGGATGCACAATTATTGCCGCGGGTGATGACGATCAGTCGATCTATTCGTTTCGCAAAGCGCACCCCCAGGGAATTCGAGATTTTTTACGCGACTATCCGGGCGCCGCCGATTATCCGCTTACAATTACTCGCAGATGCGCAAGAAATATTGTCGACTGGGCAAATTATGTAATTCAGGGCGATCCTGCTCGACACCCAGAACGGAGATCCCTTCGGGCTGCCACTACCGCCACAGCAGGCGAGGTCGGACTACTCGCATTTCCAGGCAATGTTTCAGAGGCGCGGGGTATTGCTCGTCTGGTCAATCACTTGATTGCGGATCGACGCGTTCAGCCGGAAGAAGTGCTGATCTTGGTGCGAAGTGACCACCATGGCTTGTTCACCGCGCCAATAAAGGAAGAATTGGGGAGACGTCAGATTCCATTTTCTGATCCCAATGACGTTAGGGAAACGCTGGCTGATCCACCTAACCGAAAGGCGCTCAATATCCTTCGGTTGTGTGTGCATCGGGAAGATTCTCTAGCTTGGGCTTCAATGTTGTATTTGACGCATGGTATCGGCGACACTTTTTTCGACTACATATATGATAGGGCGCGAGAGACTCTTGCGACATTTGGCCAAACTCTATTGTTGGCCTACGGCGATGGTTTTCCAGACTTATCAGCGGGCCTCAGAGGGCGTGCAGACGCCTTGATAGCTGAGGTGCTCGGGCAAATAGAAGTTGTTGAATTACCGGCCGCCCAGCCCGAGAACGGATGGGGCCATTGGATCGTGGAGATCTATGGAGAGTCTGATGTAAGGTTATCCGCCGCCATGGCAGAACTGCTCAAAGAAATTGATGCCCGCACAGAAACAACTGACGATCTTGGGCGCTATCTGGGCCAGATTGCTCCTATAGCTAAGGATATTGCCCTAGAGAAGAATGGAAAGGTTCGGATTATGACGCTTGCCAGTTCAAAAGGCCTGACGGTCAAAGCGACCATCATAGCCGGATTGGAAACCGGATTGATTCCGATGGACGATTGCGACCCTGCGGAGGAGCGACGTCTATTGTATGTGGGAATGACTCGGGCGGAGGATTTTTTGTTTGGAACTTGGTCGCGGCGCCGGCGCGGTCCGACCGCGCGAATGGGGCGAGATCAGGTCGTTGAACGAAGGCATCTCTCGACGTTGATCGATGGGGGTCCTGTCGAGTCTGAAGATGGCGACGAATACCTAAACACAGTCTCATCGGTTTGAACGTCGGCCATGAAACGTCGAACTTTCCTGTCTTCAGCGGCTGCTTTCGCTGTCGTTGCCGCCGGAAACGGGTGGCGTTCTCATCGCCTTCGCCCTCTATTCTGGACGTTACATCGACTAAAAAGCGCGCCGTGAACATTAGAACGGGGGGTTGGGCAATGACGGTCACCGTTTTTATTCGTTACCAACTTGATCCATTCAAACGCGATAGTTTTGAGGAATATGCCCGCCGATGGCTGAAGATCATCCCGAAGTGCGGAGGCCAGTTGGTGGGTTATTGGATGCCGCACGAGGGCACCGACAATGTCGCCTACGCACTGATCTCATTCGACAGCCTTGCAAGCTACGAGGCTTACCGGACGCGCCTGAAGGCCGATCAAGAGGGAAAAGCGAACTTTGAATTTGCTCAAAAAGAGCGCTTTATTCTTTCAGAAGAACGTACCTTTTTACGACAGGTAGAATAAGAGCGCGCGCCAAGCCGGCCACGCGTCTTTAGTGTAAATTTTGCGGCGCTTAGCACAGACAGAAAGACCGCCTCGCGGCGGTCTGTTTTTGACTACGGGGCGCGCATGGCAGAGCACAAGCAGGCCGTCGTCGTCGGCGCGCTCGGTGTGATCGGGCGCTACATCGTCGCGCAACTGCTCGCGCAAGGCGACTGGTCCGTCGTCGGTCTATCGCGCCGGACCGCCGATGCCGCGCCGCGCTACCGTCATATCGCTGTCGATCTCCTCGACGGCCAGTGCGTGGCGGAAAAGCTTGCCGGATTGAAGGACGTCACGCACGTTTTCTACGCAGCGTTTCAGCCTGCGGCCGGCGCCGCTGCGGACTATGCATCGAACATAGCTCCGAACCGCGACATGCTCGTCAACGCCGTCACGGCGATCGATGAGGCGTCGCGCGCGCTGCATCGCGTGGTCCTGGTCACCGGCACGAAATATTACGGTTCGCATCTGGGGCCCTTCAGGACGCCGGCGCGCGAGAGCGATCCGCGCCACGCGGGTGCCAACTACTATTTCGACCAGATCGACTGGCTCGCCGCCTTCCAGCGCGGCAAAAGCTGGGACTGGGTGGAGCTGCGGCCGCAGACCTTGTGCGGCTTCGCGCCGGGCACCCCGATGAGTCTGGCGCCGGCCATCGCGGTTTACGCGGCGATCAGCAAGGAGCTTGGACGGCCGCTGGATTTTCCGGGCAAGCCCGGCGCTTTTTCATCAATCTATCAGGTCACCGCCTCGGAGCACTTCGCCAACGCCGCGCTGTGGGCGGCGAACGAGCCACGCTGCGGGCGCGAAGCATTCAACATCACCAACGGCGATTATTTTCGCTGGAAAAATCTGTGGCCGAAGCTCGCCGCGGCTTTCGATATGCCGGCGGGCGACGTCCGCACCACAAGCCTGACGGTGGACATGGCGGACAAGGCGTCGCTCTGGCGCACAATGACGGCGAAACACGGGCTGCAGCCCTACGCCTACGATGACCTGGTGGCCTGGCCCTTTGCCGATTACGTCTTCGGCTGCGACTGGGATGTGATGTCGGACGTTACAAAATCGCGCCGCTTCGGCTTCCACGACGTGGTCGACAGCGAAGAGATGTTCGTGCGGCTCATGCGGCAGTTCCGCGCGGAGCGGATCGTTCCCTGACATGGCGCCGGATCCTAACGCGCCGAGGCCGGTGGCGAAGAGTGGGAGTGCGGCCCGAGCCTCACTCTTGCGAGAGTTTCAAACTCGAAAGCTCATCGACGGCGCCTGACAAAAATTCGACGTCGTGCGCAAAAATATATTTCAGGAATTGCGTAACGGATTTTATCCGGCTTAAGTGGCTTTGTTCGGTGCGGACCGAAACCCAAACGTCCCGCTGCACCGAGACTTTGTCGGGTAAAATTCGCTGCAGACCGGCAACGCCTTCGCCCACGAAAGTCGGCAGCAATGCAATGCCAAGCCCCGAAACGGCGGCGTTGCATTGAGCGAAGACGCTGTTGCTATGGAAGCTCATGGCCGGTGCCGTGACGACCTCGTCAAGCCAGCGCACCGCATTGATGGCCAGCAAATCCTCGATGTACCCGACAAAAACATGCTCATCGAGATCCTCGCGGGTTCGCGGCGTGCCGTGGCGGCGCAGATAGTCCCTGGAGCAATAGAGAAAGAGCGAGAATGTCCCGAACAGGGCGCTCTTGAGCCCGCGCGCATCCGGATTGAAGAAGCTCAGAAAGACATCCGCCTCCTTGCGGTTGAGGTCGACCGCCTGCGGGATGCTGACCAGCTCGATTTTTATGCCCGGACCAAATTGCGCGAGCGCCGGCAGCCGCCGCGCCAGATAGCCGCTGGCAATCCCTTCCATGGTGGCAATGCGGACAACCTGCGTCGTCGTGCTCTTGCTGCGGACGAATGCGTCTTCCAGGTGCCCGGCGTGACGATCCATCTGCTCGATGTGCTTGAGCAGGCCCTGGGCCTCGCGCCGCACCGTGATACCCTTCCGGCTGCGGTCGAACAGCTTCACCGTCAGCAGGGATTCGAGCCGGCCGATCCTCCGGCCGACCGTGGAATGGTCGAGCCGCAGCCGCTTGGCCGCCGCATGGACGCTGCCGTGCCGGGCAACCTCGAGGAACAACTTCAGATCGTCCCACTTCGCAACGTTGGGATTCATCGCCATCCCCTCTCCGGAGCCAGCCCGAAGCCTACGACAAATGAGCACTGGGTGGTGCAAAATTACACCATGAGACATGGCGAATTTGCATGATTACCTTGGGTGGAGAGGGGGCCGCCATGCAAACGCTCACGGCCGATGTCGCTATTATCGGCGGCGGTGCAGCCGGCTGCTACGCCGCGCTCAGCCTGCAGAAGCGCGGCATCAAGCCTCTCATCATCTGCAAGGGTCTTGTCGGCAAAAGCGGCGCGTCCTTGTTCGCCGGCAACCTGGTCATCTCGGGCCGGTTGCTCGGAAACAGCGAGCTGCAGGCCCGCAACACCGCCGAGTTTCTGATCAAGTACCACAACCAGTTTCTCATCGATCAGGAATGGGCGCGCCGATGCGGCGCCTGGATCGAACAAGTCTACTACCCCGAACTGGAAGAGCTCGGTCTCTACTTCAGGCGGGATGACGAAGGAAATGTCGTCACTAGTCCGGGCGCGATCCGCAGCGTCGCCGCCAACGTGCAGGGAAATTCCGGCGTGCCGTTCATGGACCTGCGGCGCAAGCAAGTCATCCGCGCCGGAATTCCGCGCCTGGAGGAAACGGTCGCGACCGCGCTCGTGCGCAACGATGACGGAAACATCGGCGGCGTCTTCTGCCTCAACATCATGACCGGTGAGTACGTCGTCGTGCGGGCGCGCGCCGTCGTCATGGCCACGGGATATTCCGATCGTCTGCACCAGCGATCGACCGGGACCCGCGAGATGTCGGCCGATGGCCTCGCCATGGCCTGGCGGGCGGGCGCCACGATGGTCAACATGGAAATGCAATGGTGGCACACCAACGACATCGCCGACCCGCCGACCTGGCAGCGCATGCAGGTCTATCCCAACCCGATGCTGGGCTCGGAGAAGTCGGCGCGAATGGTCAATTCGGCGGGCGAGGAATTTTTCAACCAGCAGAACGACGACCCGCTCGCCTTCGGCCCCTACACGGTCCAGCTCAAGGCGCTTGTGAAGCAGGTGCATGCCGGCAAGGCACGCTATGACGGCGGCTATTACGCGGGCTTTGATAACTGCAACGCCAACGAAGTCGAGACCTACACGACCTATGGCAAGACCTTCCGCCAGCTCGGGCTCAGGTTTCCCGAGCAGCTGGTCGAGACCGCCGTCACCTCGCACTACCGGCAGGGCGGCATCGATGTCGACACCGCAACCATGCGCTCGTCGATCCCCGGACTTTATGCGGCCGGAGGCGTCAGCGGCCACAGCAACGGGCTGATCGGGCTCGCCACTTACGACGGCAAGGTCGTTTCCGATGCCATCGCCGCGGAGTTTGATTCACTGACCGATCGGCCCATCTCCGACAGCGAGTGCGAAACGGAAAGGCGCAGGCTCGAAAAATTGCGCAGCCGCTCCAGTGGCGGCGTCTCGCCGGCCGGGGTCAAGGAAAAGCTCCGCAAGCTGATGTGGGACAAGGTCGGGGTCGAAAAGAATGCGGCCGGTCTGCGCTCGGCGCTCGACGACATCGAGGAAATCCGTCTCGACGTGCTGCCCGACATGGTAATTGCCACGCAAAGCCCGGTCGCGAACTACGAATGGCTGGATGCCATCGACGTCATGAACATGGTCGAGGTGTGCGAGCTGATCGTTCATTCCTCGCTCGAGCGCAAGGAGAGCCGGGGCCCCTTCATCCGCACCGATTTTCCGGCAACCGACAACAGAAACTGGCTGGTCGCGAACGTCCTGAAGAAGTCCGGAAACGGCCTGCGCTTCGAGCAGCGGCCGTATCAGCTTCCGTTCTTCACGCCCGGCTTTGACGTGCGCGACAACCTGCAGGTGGCCTGGTGATGCTCGATATGCAGACATCGCCTCGCGACGGCGCCAGCAGGATCGGCCAGGCCGAGCACGATGACTCGCTGCAGGCACGCAATTCCCGCATTGAGCCCGGTGCCAGCATCGTCGTGCGCGTTCGCCGCCAGGAGAACGGCAGCCACCGGTACGACACCTTCAATGTGCCTTATCGCAAATGGATGCGCGTTCTCGACGCCTTGAACTGGATCGCCGAGAACGCAGCCGCGGATCTCGCCTACCGCTGGATCTGCGGTTCCAAGATGTGCGGCACGTGCGCCGTGCGAATGAACGGGCGCGAAGTGCTTGCGTGCTGGGAAGCGGTCGAGCCCGAGATGACCATCGAGCCGCTGCGCAATCTGCCCGTCATCCGCGATCTGGTCGTCGACCGCGCGCCGTTTGAAAGCAAGGTCGCGCGCCTGGAGCCCTGGATCGAACGGTCCGACGCCTATGCCGGATTTCCCGAGCCGCTGTCGCACAAGCAGATGAAAGATGCATCGAAGGCCCTCGATTGTATCGGATGCATGTGTTGCTACTCGGCCTGCCCGGTGATCGGCCTCGGAGACCTGACGGATTTCGCCGGGCCCGCACCGCTGGTGCAGCTGGGACAGACCGCGCTCGATCCGCGCAACAGCCCGGCCAAGGTCGCCCGCTCGCTGGCTCTCACGGGCATATTCAACTGCGTCTCCTGTTACAAATGCGAGGAAGTGTGCCCGGCTGCGATTCCGATTGTCAGCCGCGTCATCGAGCCGTTGAAGGCAAAAGTGGCGTTGCTGCTGCCGGAACAAGCGCGTCATTCGCTCGCGCTGCGCAGAATCGTCGCGGAGCGCGGCCGCGTCGATCCGGGCGCACTGGTGCTCAGCGTTCAGGGGCTGCGTGCGCTCGTCAGGCTTCCTCGCATCGTCCGCCTGCTTCTGCGCGGCAAGATCAACCCGCTGCGAACATTGTTTGGCAGGAAGACCCCGGCTGCGGAGCCCGCGCGCCGCCTGCTTGGTCGGGAGGCCTCGCAATGAGATTTGCATATTATCCCGGCTGTTCGGCGCGCAGCACGTGCGCCGAGCTCAATGTCGCGACCCACCGCGTCGCGCACCGGCTCGGCCTTGACCTGTTGCAGCTGGAGTCGGCGACGTGCACGGGCGCGCGCGAGCTGCGCGCCATCGATCCGGCAGGCTTCTACGCGCTCAACGTCCGCATCCTCGCGCTCGCCGAGCGCGAGCAGCTGCCGCTCATGACAATCTGCAACACGTGCACGCTCAATTTGCTCGACGCGCACGCCGCTTTCGTCAGCGACGAAAAGCTCGCACAGGCGGTCAATGAAAAACTGGCCGAGGAAAATCTCAAGTACAGCGGCCGGACCAAAATCAGCCATTTCCTGTGGGTGCTCTACGAGGATATCGGCGAGGCTCGTTTGCGCGAGCTCGTCACGAATCCCCTGACCGGACTGACGGTGGCGGCATTCTACGGATGCCATATCACCCGTCCGCCGCTGCGATACGGTTTCGTCGACTCGCGCAACAACGTCGCGCTTGAGCGGCTCGCTGAAATTCTGGGTTGCCGCCCCATCGACTACAGCGGCCGGACGGAATGCTGCGGCTTCCATACCGCCGCGCACGACGAAAAGGTCGCGATCAAGCTGACCGGCCAGCACATCCTGTCGGCAAAGACCGGGGGGGCGCAGGCGATGGTGACGCCGTGCCCGCTTTGCCACACGGTACTCGACGGTTTTCAGCGCGAGATTGCGAACGACCTGGGCCCGGAACTTGATGTTCCGGTCCTGCATTTGCCGCAGCTGGTCGGACTGGCGCTGGGGCTGACACCGGAAGAGCTCAACATCGACCGCCACGTCGTCGCGGCGACGGAAATCGCGCGTGCCGCCGGTAAAAATAGGGCAATGAATGCAGCGGGATGACCATCGCTCCGCGCGCAATGTCACGCGACGCCATCACAGATTGTGCGTCGTGCGGCTGCAAATTGCGCTGCGACGTTCGGCGCCCATCGGCGGCCATTGCTTCAAGGGACCATTGATCGGAAACTGTCGCGGGAAAGCCGTTGGCCCGCGCATCAATCGCGTCGCGTCATGATGGATACGCTGTTACTGCTGGCGTTGAACGGGCTGATCTGGGGGCTGATCATCGCGCTGATCGCGCTCGGTCTTTCGGTCATTTTCGGCCTCCTCGACGTCATCAACATTGCGCACGGCGATTTTTTCATGGTCGGAACCGTGCTGGCGTGGTTCACGCTGGAGGCGACCGGAAATTTCTGGCTTGGATTCATTGTTGCACCGCTGATCGGATTCCTTCTCGGCGCATTGACTCAGCGCATCGTGATTCAACCCATCCGCGGCGCCGCGGCTCTGTCGATCGTGGCGACATTCGGCCTTTCGCTCATTCTTCAGGAGAGCGTGCGCATCGTGTTCGGACCGGTGCCGCGCCGGATCCTGCCGCCCATCACCGGCACCGTGCCCCTGTTCGGCATCGAATACGATATTTACCGCATCTTCGCGGCGGCTCTTTCGATCGCGGCGCTCGTCGCCTTCTTCCTGTTCCTGCAGCACACAACCATCGGCACCTGGATGCGCGCCGTGCGGCACGATCGCGACACCGCGATCGCGATGGGTATTCCGGCAAAACGCATCTATGTGCTGACTTTCGGCATCGGATTTGCGCTCGCCGCGTTCGGTGGAGCAGTCGCGGCGCCAATCACCACGGTCGACTTTCGCGGTGGCGTCGACATTCTCCCGGTCTGCTTCATGGCGGTGATCATCGGCGGGCTTGGCAATCTGCCCGGCACGGCCGCCGCTGCGGTGTTGCTCGCCTTCTTTGAGGGCATCATCCAGAGCGTTGCGGATCCGACGATCGCCCGGATCGCTTCGCTCGTGCTCATGAGCGGTGTTCTGCTTCTGCGCCCGCAGGGCCTGTTCAAGGGGCATGCCCGATGAGCAGGCCGAATACAATCAATCGCGTGATGCTCGTGCTGTTCGCGGCCTTCATGCTGTCGGTGCCCTGGTCGGTGCCCGTCTTCATCAGCAACTTCTGGGTCAGCGTCATCACGGAGATCCTCATTTGGTCGCTGTTTGCCGCAAGCGTAAACCTGCTGTTCGGCTACGTCGGCTTGCTGTCCTTCGGACAGGCACTCTATTTCGGTTTCGGCATGTATGGCGTCGGAATCGGCATCGACCAGCTTCACCTGACGTTCTGGCCGGCCTTCGGTCTCGGCATTGTTGCAGCCGTGACGATGGCGCTGGTCTCGGGCGTGTTCGCGGTGCGGCTGACCTGGCACTATTTCGCGATCATCACCGTCGTCTTTTCATTGATCTTCTATTTCATCGCCGTGCGCGTGAAGCCGCTGACCGGCGGCGACGATGGCATCAATTTCAGCATGCCGCCGACGTTCACTTTCGGGCGCTCGGTCTGGAGCTTTACCGACCCGACCTTCCAGTACTTCTTCATTCTGGCGGTTGTCGCACTCTGCTTCTACCTGATGCATCGGGTCATACGCAGCCCGCTTGGCAAGGCCTTTGTGGCCATTCGCGACAATGACGTTCGCGCGTCGCTGATCGGCATCAATATCTTCCTCGTGCGCCTCACAGCATTCGTAATGGCCGGCTTTCTTGCCGGCGTAGCCGGCGCGCTGTTCGCGTTCTTCGGCCGCTACGCCTCGGCGACCTACATGTTCTACCAGGTGTCGGGCGAAGGCGTCGTTTGGGCCATTGTCGGCGGGGCCGGCACATTGTTCGGTCCCATCATCGGGACGACATTGTTCATCGTGATCCGCGAGATCGTTTCCACGCACTGGGAGCACCACTCCCTGATCGTCGGCTTGGTGGCGATCCTCGTGGTCATTCTGGCGCCGAAGGGCCTGGTCGGATTGTGGCGCGCCGCGCTCGAGCACTTCGAGCACGATCGTGCATCAAAGCCGGTGTCACGAACATTGCAGGTCGAGCCATGACAGCAACGGTGCTCGAAACGCGAAATTTAACGCGACGATTTGGCGGCCTCATCGCGGTCGACGACCTGAGCCTGACACTGCCGGGCGGCAAGCTGCACGCGATCATCGGACCCAACGGCGCCGGCAAGACAACGTTGTTCAACCTGATCTCCGGCCTGCTCCAGCCGAATGCAGGGCAGGTGCTGTTCCGCGGCCGCGATATCACTGGCTTACCCGCACATGAGATCAGCCGGCTGGGGATCAAGCGGACGCTGCAAGTGAAGAGCGTTTTCGCCCAGCTGACCGTGGCAGAAAATCTCTGGATAACGTTCGAGGGATCGAAGCGCTTTCTGCATCCGCTCCGCGACGCGGAGAGTGATCCGGTCGCGCGTGAGCGCGTCGAGCAAACTCTCGAGCAGATCGGGCTGGCGGCGCTTGCGCGTCGGCAGGCGGGGACTTTGTCCTACGGCGATGTGGCGCTGCTCGAGATCGGCATGGCCTTGATCTCCGACCCGCAGCTGCTCCTGCTCGACGAGCCGACCTGCGGCATGAGCCCGGCGGAAACTGAGCGCGCGGTTGCGAAGATCCGCGAGATGGCGCGCACCATCGACATCATCATTATCGAACATGACATGACGGTGGTGTTCGGCATCGCCGATGCCATCACGGTCATGGCGCAAGGCGCCATCCTCGCGTCCGGTACGGCGAAAGAGATTTCCGAAGACGAGCGGGTTCGCGAAGCCTATCTGGGCCGGCCGGAAGACGAAGATTACGTCGAGGAGGCGGTGCATGCTTAGCCTGCGCGACGTTCACGTTCACATCGGCAAGCTGCATATTCTGCAAGGTGTCAGCCTTGAGGTGAAGGAAGGCGAGTGCGCCGCGCTGCTCGGCCGTAATGGGGTCGGGAAGACGACGACACTGCGCTCCATCATGGGTCTGGTGGCGCGCAGCCACGGCGTCATTGAATTTCACGGCGACGACCTTGCGAAGAGCCCGCCGCACCTGATCCCGCGCAAGGGCATCGGCTACGTGCCGCAGGGACGCGGCATCTTTCCGACGCTGTCGGTGCTGGAGAACCTCACTATCGGCGTTCCCGGCATGCGCGACGATGAGCAGCAAGAATATGTGCTGAGCTGTTTCCCCCGCCTCAAGGAGCGCCTGAAGCAGTCAGGCAGCACGCTGTCCGGCGGCGAGCAACAGATGCTCGCGATTGCCCGCTGCCTGATGATGCGGCCAAAACTCATCATCCTGGACGAGCCCACCGAAGGCATCATGCCGCGGCTGGTCTCGCAGATTCGCCGCGAAATTCACCGTATCAATCAAAGCGGGGTTTCGATCCTGCTGGTGGAACAGAACGTGGAAACCGCGCTCAAGCTCTGCCCGCGCGTGTTTCTCATGGAAAAGGGCACCATCGTCCACTCCGGTGCCTCGCACGAACTCAAGTCGCAGCCCGAGATCGTGCACCGATATCTCGGGCTGTCTCACTAAACTTTGTACACAGAGGGAGAACGACCATGGCAAGAAAGTTATCCCGCCGCAGTTTCCTTGAAGTCGCCTTGGCGGGCGGCGCACTCGGCACTGCCAATCTGACCCTGATGAAGGATGTTTACGCGCAGGCCTCCGGGCCGATCGTGATCGGGCATCACTGCGACCTGACCGGCGTGATTTCGTCCTGGGGTCTCTGGCACGACAAGGCCGCCAAGGCTGCCGTCGACATCATCAATCAGGGCGGCGGCATTGCCGGCCGCAAGGTCGAGCTTGCCACCGAAGACACCGAATCCAATCCGGCCAGCGGCGCGCGCAAGCTGCGTAATCTTGTCCAACGCCTGAATGCCGAATTCATCGTCGGATCGGTTCACTCCGGCGTCATGCTCGCCGCAATCCCGATCGCCTCCGAGTTGAAGACAATCTACTTTTCGACCGGGAAGCGACCGAGGCGACCGGCGCGAAAGGCACGCGCTTCTCGTTCCGCACAGGCACGGACACCTATTCAATCGCGGCGGCGAGCCTGCCGTGGTGCGTCGAGAATTTCGGCAAGAAATGGACGATCATCTATGCCGACTATGCCTGGGGACAAAGCACCAACCAGGAATCCAAGCACTACATCGAGAAGTCGGGCGGCAAGGTGCTGAGCAGCATTCCGATCCCGCTCGATGCCAAGGACTTTGTGCCCTACCTGTCGCAGATCCCGGGTGATTCCGAGGTGCTGTTGCCGGCCTTCATCGGGTCGCTGTCGGTCGCCTTCTACACCCAGGCCAAGAACATGGGCCTCGACAAGAAGATGAAGATGTTTTCCTCGTCGGCCAGCATTGAATCGATCGCCCCCGACGACATTCAGGGCGCCGCCGAAGGGGTTTACTTCTTCGAAAACTTCCCACGCATGCTGAAGGCCAAGGATGATGAATTCCATCGCGAATTCATCAAGCGGATGGGCATTGACGACGTGCACGCACGTGAGATTGGCGGCACGCGCGTGATGGACAAAAGCCATGGCTGGCAATCCTGGGAGGACATCTTCGCGATCAAGCAGGCGGTCGAGGCCTCAGGCTACAAGGCCCGCAAGGATGTCGAGGGCGTGATCCAGGCGCTCGAAGGCATACAGCTGAAGAACTCGCTCGCGCATCCGCAGGGCGACAAGATCATCCGCAAGGAAGATCACGTCGGCATCATCGACTGCTACATCAGCCGTGTCGAAAACGGCAAGCTCGAGGTGAAGAAGCGGATCCCGAAGGAAGAGCTCGCCAAGAACATGCCGCTGCGGCACAACCTGTCGCAGATGCCCGTGTAAGATTCCGCAACGGTGGCGGCGGTGCTTTCACCGCCGCCACCGATCGGTAACGACACATGACGACATCCGCTTATCCGAAGTTCAAGGTGTGCGCCGCCCACGTCGCGCCGGTATTTCTCGACGCGACGGCGACCATCGAGAAGGCGTGCTCATTGATGGCTGAGGCGAGTCGGGCCGGCGCACGGCTCATTGCCTTTCCTGAATCCTTCGTCCCTGGTTTCCCGGTGTGGGCTTCGGTGCAGGCACCCATCAAGAATCACGATTTCTTCAAGCGTCTCGCGGCAAATTCGATCGAGGTGCCTGGACCGGAGGTGACCGCGCTGTGCAACGCCGCACGCGAGAATGCCATCGTTGTTTCAATCGGCATCAGCGAGCGTTCGCCGGTTTCAGTTGGCTGCCTGTGGAACACTAACCTGCTGGTCGACGCCGACGGCAACGTTATCAACCACCACCGCAAGCTTGTGCCAACATTTTATGAAAAGCTGATCTGGGCCAACGGCGACGGTGAAGGCCTACGGGTCAGCAACACGAACATCGGCAAGATCGGCATGCTGATCTGCGGCGAGAATACCAACCCGCTCGCGCGCTACTCGCTGATCGCGCAAGGCGAGCAGGTACACATTTCGTCCTATCCGCCGGTCTGGCCGACACGGCCGGCGAACGAGCCGGGCCGCTACGACCTTGCCTCCGCGATCCGCATCCGCGCCGGTGCGCATTCTTTCGAGGGCAAGGTTTTCAACGTGGTGTCGTCCGGATTCCTTGATAAGCGCACGCTCGAGGCTTTGCGCACGATCGATCGCGACGGCCTCGAGACGCTCGAAAACAGCCCACAGGCCGTATCGATGGTGCTTGGTCCGTCAGGCGAGATCATCAGCGACACGCTGTCGGAGGCGGAAGGCCTTCTCTATCAGGACGTCGACATTGCGCAATGCGTCGAGCCCAAGCAGTTTCACGACGTCGTGGGCTACTACAACCGCTTCGACGTGTTCGATCTCACAGTGAATCGAAAGCGCCTTGCACCGATCGCGTTTGTGGAGGGAAGTCCAGTTGCGGGTGCCGACACCTCAACGACTGGGCTTCCGTCGCATAACACCGACGGCGCGATCCCGGACGAAAGACATCGGTCATGAAACGTCGAACCTTCCTGTCTTCAGCGGCTGCTTTCGCTGTCGTTGCCGCGCTGCCGCGCAGCGCGCGCGCTCAGACAGTGGCAAGCAATGCATTGATCACCGCAAGGATCCCCGGTGCCGACCGTGAGTTGCCTGTCATCGGGATCGGCACCGCCAGGCGTTATGCCGATCCGGACGGCGAGGCGGAGCTCGCCGCGCTGAAGGCGACAATCGCGCGCTTCGTGGAGCTCGGCGGCCAGGTGATCGACACCGCCCCGTCCTACGGAAAGGCGGAGGAGGTGATCGGACTACTGGTAGAGCAGCTTGGCATTCGCGACCGCCTGTTTCTTGCCACGAAGGTGGGTGTCAACAGCCGGGAAGAGGGCGTGGCGGAGATCGAGCAGAGTTTCGTCCGGTTGCGCACCAAGCAGATCGACCTGATCGCGGTCCATAACCTGCGCGACATCGACAATCAGCTGGCCATCCTGCGCGACCTGAAGGCCGCCGGCCGCATCCGCGCGCTCGGCGCGACCACATCCACTGACCGGCAATATCCTGCCTTCGAGGCGATGATGCGCCGCCAGGCCCTGGACGTCATCCAGGTCGACTATGCGCTGGACAATCGCACCGCCGCCGAACGGATTCTGCCGCTGGCCCAGGAGCGGGGCGTTGCGGTGATGATCAACCTGCCGTTCGGGCGCGGGCGGTTGTTCGAAGCCACGCGCGGACGTCCGCTGCCCGACTGGGCGCGCGAGATCAACGCCACCAGCTGGGCACAAGTTTTCCTGAAGTACCTCGTGTCGCATCCGTCGCGGCCGATTGCCGTGCCCGGCATGGCGCAGGCGCGTTACGTCGACGACAATATTGCCGCGGCACGGCCGCCGCTTCCCGATGCGGCGATGCGACGCCGCATGGAACAATATATCGACGCGCTCTGAGGCTATTGCGGCAAGGATCGGGTAGGTCCCGGGCGCGTTAGCGGCTGAAATCTTAATTACTGTATTGACTTACTGCATCGCAATAAAACTATTGCGGCGCAGCAAATTAGCTGCTTAGTGAGTCCACTGCTGGGACAAGCCACAACCCAGCATGCTGTCTTCGGTCACCCCGCCCGATCTAAAAACGGGCGGGGTTACTGCTGTCGTCGTGGTGCCGTATCCGGCGCGCAAGTGAAGGGCAACCATGCAAACTCAAAAAGCGATCGCGCTGATCGCACCGGCGCCTGCCGTCCAATCGCTCTTTCATCACGTACAGGCCCTGTTTCTCCAGATATGGCCACCGGCAGTGCTCGCTTGTGCACTAGGGCTCACAGCGGCCTGGATATCTCTCTTGGGATACGGGCTCGTTAGCATAATCGAACTTGCACTATAGGAATGCCACAGCGGTCGTTTGCGAGGCGCCCACCCGCAAACGGCGTCTGATCAAAAAACTGATCTGATTTTGGAGAAACCGCCACGAGGCGGTCTTTCTTTTTGTCCGATCCATTTTGCGAATATCCGCAAGTGGAGGACAAACGCCTGCATATCACCGCAACGCTCATGGTTGTGAAAGGACGCGACGACATCAGCGACTGAGGTTAATTGAGACAAATCCCGCGGCCTTTGCCAGTCCGGTTGAACGGTGATCTGGCGTCGATCTAGTATAAGCCCTGGACAATGCCGGCAACGATCGACAATGACCATTCTGTTTTTCAAACTAGCAAACGCTGGTCGCGGCGCGTTGTAACGGATCGTCGCAATGAACAATGACAGACTCCTCGTTGTGTTTGTCGGGCTGTACCTCATCGTCATTGTGGCACTGCTCTTTAAAGATGCGCCCCGGCCGGTCGCACCCGAAGTTAAGACACCTGTCGCCAAGGTTGAGACGGCACCGATAGCTAAAGAAGACAAGCCGGACGCCGCCCGTCCGCAGGCCGATGACGGCGGCAAGCCCGGCGCAACGCCAAACTGTGAAAAGGAATTGCGGCGGACAGCCGATCTATTACGGTTTTTCGCAAACAGGATTCAGGGCGGTGAGGACGCACAATCGGTCGTTGCCGACATGCGACAGCAAGAGAAAAAAATATCGGCAGTTTGCGACTGATGTCCCGCTACTCCGGCGCGGTTCCCCGCACGGCCCAGGCGGTTGCAGCGTAAGAGCGAACGCCATCACGCTCGCCATCAAGATAGGCGCGCTCGACTGCGTCCTTTAGCTTTTGTTGCCGGTCGGCGCTCAGAGCGCTGACGTATTCGGCGACCGGCCCTTCCTTGCCGACATAGGGCGCCCAGTAGTCGACGAACGAGGCGAATTCCATGCGGATGGTCAAGGTCCCCTCCTGGACGTTGTCAAACCCGGCTTTGTACCATGCGGCCGCCAATTCGCCGGGACGTGTCATCGGGCGCGTATAATTTCTGGCGCGTCTTTCATTCGCAGCCGCATCGAGCGCCGCTGCCGTGTCGAGCAGGATGCGGTTTGCGACATAGCCACCGCGAACGTCCCACACGGCTGCCGCTACGGTTGAACCTGGCCGTGCAACACGCCGCATCTCCGCGACGGCGCGATCGGCCTGCGGCACAAAGTGCAGCATGAGCAATGACAAAACGCGGTCGAAAGAGCGGTCAGGGAAAGGCAATGCGCCGGCATCTCCGACCTTGAATTCGATGCGCGGGTCGGAATTGCGACGCGACGCGTAGTCGATGTATTCGGGGGCAAAGTCCAGTCCGCAAATACTTTTGATTTTTGCCCGCGCCGACAGAGCGAACGTCAAGCTGCCTGTTCCGCATCCGACATCCAGCACCTGTTCGCCGTCCGCGAAACCGGAGAAGTCAAGGAACGGTTCAGCCAGGCGGCGGCTCCAACGCCCCATCACCCGTTCGTAGCCGTCGCCGTCCGAAGCCGTGAATGTTGATGCACGTGTCATGGCCAAGGTCCTTAGCAGACATTCTCTTCATGACGCGCTGTAGAATTCGCCGTCAGCGGGACAGCGGGCAGGGCGGGCCGCGCCTTGCGCGGCTGCGCCCGCCAGCAAATCCAGTTGCTTCAAGCGGTTATGCCCGGCGCCGAAAAAGCCGCGCGGCGGCCTTTCCGAAACGCGCGGGGAGTGGTGCAATAACCGTACTGTGTTGAAAAAAGCGGCCGCCACAGGCTGCGTCAAAAATCAACAGGGAGAGACGCCATGGCGCACACGAAATTCGGACACATCACGCGGCGCGCACTGCTCAAAGCCGGCGCCACGCTTCCCCTTATCGGCATCGCGGCGCCCAATGTGCTGGCGCAGCCGCTGTCGAAATCGCCGACCAAAGTGCTGGACTTCCTGACCAATGCCGACGTCGCCAAGGCCGAGCAGGAAGGCCAGCTGGTCTTCTATTGCCACGAGAACGAGGCCGGCACCGCCGGCATCATGCAGGGCTTCAGCAAGGATTTCCCGAAGATCAAGACGAGCTATGTGCGCGCGCAGACTGGCGCGCTCTACAGCAAGATCCTGGCGGAGCGTTCGGCCGGCCGCTTCGACGTCGACGTGCTCCAGCTCTCGGACCTGTCGCCGGCTTTCGATTTCCAGAAGAAGGGCGGCTATGAACACTACGAGTCGCCGGAATCCGGCGCGTACAAGAAGGACAACATGAGCTCGCCGAAGGGCTACTTCTTCTGGACCGGCGTCGATCCGGCCGGCATCGCCTACAACGTCGACAAGGTTGCCGGCTCCGATGCGCCGAAAGGCTGGAAGGACATCCTCGATCCGCGCTGGAAGGGCAAGATCAGCTGCAAGATCTCGGCGTCCGGGCTGCAATTCGTACAGTGGTACATGTTGCGTCAGCTCTACGGCGACGGCTTCTGGAAGGAATTCGCCAAATTGCAGCCGCACGCTTTCGACTCGCGGGTGCAGTTGTTCGACCGGCTGTCGAAGGGCGACGATACGATCACCGCGATCGGCGAATATCCGGCCTATATCCTGTTCAAGAGCCGCGGCGCCAAGGTCGAGTTTGTCGCGCCGGCCGACGGCCTAGTGGCGACGCCGCTCGTCGTGGGCGCCGTGAACAAGGCGCCACATCCGGAAGCCGCCAAGCTGTTCGTCGACTGGGCGATGTCTAAGCGCGGCCAGGAATGGTACCAGACCAATCCGAATCTCTATTACGCGTCGGTGCGAACCGACGCGCCGCCGATGCCGACCGGCGTCAGCCTCACCCAGTTCAAGCTGCTCTATCCGCAGGATTGGGACGATTACGCCAAGCAGAGCGCGACCTTCCTGAAGGAATGGAACGGCATGCTCGGGCTGTGAGCGCGGCCGTTTCATCCACGGAGTTTTTCTCCGCGCCGAAGATCGCCGGGTATGGGGTCGCCGCCGTCGCCGCGGTGCTCGTCCTCTACCCGGTGTTTTTTCTGCTGCAGGCAGCCCTCGATGTCGGCGATCCGCAGACGCGGCCGCCGACCGCCTATGGTCTCGATAATTTCGAGGCCCTGCTCAATTATCCGCAGATCATGCTCAACACGCTGTCGGTGTCGTTCGCCGCGACGCTGATGGCGCTCGTCATCGGCTTCATCATGGCGTGGATCCTCACGCGCACCAACGTGCCGGGCCGGCTCCTCTTCGAGCAACTGATGGCGGTGCCTTATTATCTCACGCCGCTGCTGGGCGCGCTGGCATGGAGCATGCTGGGATCGCCGGAATCGGGCTTCATCAACCAGTTCTGGCGCGCGCTCGGCGGCAGCGGGCACGTGATCGACATCAACACGCCCTACGGGATCGCCTGGGTGATGGCGCTGTTTGAAGGCTCGGTCGCCTTCGTGATGATCGGCGCGGTGATGAAGTCGATGGACCCCGCGCTCGAGGAGGCCTCGCAGGTCATCGGCGCCAGCCGGCTGCGCACGATGTTGCGCGTCACGCTGCCGCTCGTCATTCCCGGCGTGCTCGGCGCGGCGATCTTTGTTTTTGCCGAAATGCTGGGCTCGTTCGCGGTCGCCCTCGTGCTCGGAACGCCGAACCGCTATTACGTCATCACCACCGCGATCTACCAGCTGATCCAGCAGTATCCGCCGCGCATCCAGATCGCCGCCGCGATGGGGACGTCGCTGTTCGCGGTGATGTTCCTGATGCTCTTCCTCTACCGGCGCATCGTCACGGCGGGCAGCTACGTCACAATCACCGGCAAGGCGTTCCGGCCGCGGGTCGCCGACGTGGGACGGCTGCGCTATCTGCTGTTTGGCGTGTGCTTGTTCTATCTGGCGGTGTCGGTCGTGCTGCCGATCGCCACGTTGCTTTTTGCATCGGTGCAGAAGATCGCCGTCGCATTTCCCACTGCCGATAATTTCACCCTCGACAACTTCCGCTCCGCGATGTCGATGAACGCGGCCGGTTCCGCGCTGACCAACAGCCTGATTCTCGCTTTCGCGACGGCAACGATCGGTATCGGGCTCATGGGGCTTCTCGCCTGGCTCATTTATCGCTCCAGGCTGCCGGGGGCCGGGCTGATCGAATATGTCGTGATGTTTCCGCAGGCGGTGCCGCGGCTCGTCTTCGCGTTCGGGATGATGTGGGCCTGGCTGGTCTTCCCGATCCCGATCTACGGCACGTTGTGGCTATTGCTGATCGCTTACCTGACCGTGTTCCTGCCGCTTGGCGTGCGCACCATCGCGGGCGTGATGCTGCAGGTCGACAAGAGCCTCGAGGAATGCGCGCAGATGTGCGGCGCATCCTGGGCGTTCCGCATGCGCACCGTCAGTATCCCGCTGCTGGTGCCGGGCCTGGTCGCGGCCTGGCTGCTGCTGTTCATTGCCAGCGTGCGCGAGTTGGGCGCGTCCATTTTGTTGATGGGGCCGCATTCCAAGGTAATCACGCCGGCCATTGTCGAGTCCTGGTTCAGCACCGCGTCGGAGCTCACCGCCACCTTGGCGCTGATCCAGACTCTGGTGGTGGCGGCCGCGGTGGCCGTTCTCGTTGTCGTGACGCGCCGCGTCAGCACACATTTGGTGAACTAGATGGCGCCGAAACCGCATATCGAGGTCGAGAACCTCGAGGTTTATTTCGGCGCGGTGCCGGCGGTGCGCGGCGTCAGCTTCACTGTCCTTCATGGCGAGCAGCTGACGCTGCTGGGCCCGTCGGGCTGCGGCAAGACCACGACCTTGCGCGCCATCGCCGGCCTCGAAAAGCCCGTTGCCGGCGAAATCCGCATCGACGGCGCGCCGATCTATTCCGCGGCGCGCGACATCCACGTCCCGGCCGAGAAGCGCGGCCTGTCGATGGTGTTCCAGTCCTACGCCATCTGGCCGCACATGACCGTGTTCGACAACGTCGCCTACGGCCTGCGCGTGCGGCGCGAGGAAGCGGCCGCCATCAGGGACAAGGTGATGCGGGCGCTTGCGCTCGTTCAGATGCAGGCCTTTGCCGATCGCCGCGCCTCGCAACTGTCGGGCGGGCAGCAGCAGCGCGTCGCGCTGGCGCGCGCCTTCGTTTTCCAGCCGTCGGTGCTGCTGTTCGACGAGCCTTTGTCCAATCTCGACGCCAAGTTGCGCGCCGACATGCGCATCGAATTGCGCGAGCTGCAGCATCGGCTCGGCATCACGTCGGTTTATGTGACGCACGACCTCGAAGAGGCGCTGGCGATGTCGGACCATATCGTGGTGATGCGTGACGGGCTGGTCGAGCAGACGGGTACGCCCGACGAAATCTACCGCCTGCCGCGCAGCGCCTTCGTCGCCGATTTCATCGGCTCGGCCAATCTGGTGCACGGACGCAACCGCCGCGATCTCGCGACTGACGGTCTGCTCGCGCTCGAGACGCCAGGTGGGCAGGTGATCTACGGCAACGCCTACGGCCGCAGCGCGGGCGATGAGCTCACCGTGTCGGTGCGGACCGTGCACCTGCAGATTTCGCCGCAACGTCCCGCCGGCGATCGCAACGTGTGGCCGGCGCGCGTCGAGAAGACGGTTTTCCAGGGCGACTTCACCCAGGTGCACATCCTGTGGGGCGATCAGCGGCTCATCGCCCGCTGCGCGGCGCTCGATCCGCTGCCGGCCGGGCAAGAGGTGTTCATCAGCGTCGATCCCAAGCGCGTGGTGCTGCTTGGTACGTAAGCGGACTTGTGGATGCAGAAAAGATTGTGCGCCAAGGACCTTATCGTATTGGACCTGAGGCCAATTATCGCGTTTTGAGCGGCCTATATCATCCCACAACGAGGGGGTGATCTTGTGGGATCTTGCTGCCGGTTGCTCCTTTTTGCGTTTGCGGTTTTGGCGTCAGCGACATCCGTCGCTGCGCAATCCTTGCCGCGAACGGTACTGGTCCTCGATCAGTCGGATGCCGACAGCGTTTGGTTTGAGGCGTTTTCTTCCGCGTTTCGAGCCGCCCTGAATGCCAAATCGGCAACCCAGGTGTCGGTCTATTCCGAGCACATCGATCTCAACCGTTTTTCAGGGGCGCGTCACGACGATGTCGTGCGTACATTCTTGCGCGACAAGTTCGGCGAAAGACCAATCGGTGTGATTGTGGCACAAGGGTCTGGAGCGCTGGACTTTCTGACGCGCGCACACTTGTGGCCCAATGCTCCCGTGGTCATGGCAGCCGTTGACGACGCGACCGTCGCCCGATTACGGCTCCCCCCTAACGTCACCGGCACCACGTATCGGCTGACATTTCGCGATGCCGTCGCGTCGGCCAAGACGCTGGTTCCGGATCTGAAGCAGATCGCGTTGATAGGCGACCCCTTCGAACGCCAGGCCGTGAGGAGCCATTTCAAGGCGGAAATCCCGGTCGTCACAGCCGGACTGGAGCTCATCGACTTATTGGGCTTGCCGATGGCGGAACTATTGAAACGCGTGGCAGTACTGCCCGAGGACACCGCAATCATCTATACGGCGATCAACACCGACGGCGCCGGTGTTGTCTACCATCCGCACGAAGCGCTCAGGGCTGTCTCACAAGCCGCGAACCGGCCCATCGTTATCGACGCAGAAACCTCGGTTGGATTCGGCGGCACCGCATTGTTAGCGCCCGTTTGGTCGGCGCGCATACAGCTGACCTGGTATTGCGCATTCTCGACGGGCAAAAGCCTTCTGACATCCCAATCGCCCAGGGCAGTTTCGCCCGGCCGATTTTCGACTGGCGCGAGCTCCAGCGCTTTGGTGTCGATGAGCGCAAATTGCCGAAAGACAGCGAGATACGCTTTCGCCCGCCGACCTTCTGGGATCAATATCGCTGGCAGGCAATCACGGTTGCAGCCATTTTGGCTACCCAGGCTTTGATGATTTCTGGTTTGCTGATCGAGCGCAGGCGACGCCGTTTCGCCGAGGCCGATGCGCAGCGTCATCTTCTGGAGTTAACGCATCTGAACCGCGCCGCCGCAGTGAGTGTGATGTCCACATCGATCGCACACGAACTTGGTCAGCCACTCGGGGCTATTCAAAGCAACGCTGAGGCTGCAACGCTCTATCTCAAGAAAAATCCGCCCGCCCTCAAGAAGGTCGAACAAATTTTGGCCGATATACGCAAGGACGACCGGCGGGCGGCGGATATCGTCAACCATATCCGGGGACTGCTGAAAAAGAAGAATGAGCTTGAGTCGCGGGAGTTCGACTTCAATGAGGTCGCTCAGGATGCCCTGAAAATTGTTCGGGCTGAGGCCAAGAAGCGAGGAGTCGAAATTGACCAGACTCTTGCAGGTGTTGAGCTCCCGGTGCGCGGCGACAATATCCATTTCCAGCAAGTCATTCTAAATCTTGCCATGAATGGCTTGGACGCCATGGAGAATTGCGCTTCGGGCAATCGCCGGATGTCGGCACAGACCGCATTGGCAGATGGTTCTACCCTCAAGTTTCTCATCAGCGACTCTGGACCCGGTATTCCTGACGACAAGCTAAATAACGTTTTCGATGCGTTTTATACGACCAAGCTGCAAGGCACAGGGCTTGGTTTGTCGATCGCACGCGAGATCGTCGAGGCCTCGGGCGGAAAGATTTGGGCGGAAAATCGCCCCGTTGGGGGTGCTATATTTTGCTTTACGCTGCCACTCTCGAGACAAGCATAGTTGCGAAGGTAAGCTTTGCCTCGCTCCTCCTTCGGAATATCGTATCGCCGGCCGCCGGTTCCTTAGGACCGCAATGAAGCAACTAGAGCGTCATTGGCACAGTCAAGGCGCCGCGCCAGGACCCCAGCAACATAAAAAAGCGCGGCCGCGCTATGGCCAAGTAGAGCTGCATCGGCGACGTAGAATTGCGAGTGTACCAAGGTACGTACTTCCGCCGTGTGGGGTCGATCCAACAGAGCCGAGATTTCGCCAAACACCGCGCCGGGCTCATCCACTATGGCGATCTGGGTGCTCTGCCTAACGATTGCGACAGCACCCTCCTTGAGAAACAGCAGCCGGCCTGTCCTCGAACCGGCGGCGAGAACGACCTCGTCGGCACGATAGGTTGCAACCGGCAAGCCGGCACAATTGAAATTTGCGTAGGTGGAGATAACTGACATGTCCACTCCTCCAAATCCGGAGTGAGATAAAGGCCGAGCAATGCCCGGCCTCTATGCTTTAGCGCGAACTAGAACGCGTCGTACTGCTCGATGGGGAGATTGGTCCTGGTTACCGTCAAGCTGGCCGGGTCGATCGAAACGGTGCCATACTGTTTTGCGCCGTGTGGAATTGCCCAAGCTCCGACCACGAGAGTGGCTACGATAGTGATGCCCAATAGGGTGCGCATGGAGGTCTCCTATAATGTCTGCGGAGAGTCTTTTGCTCTGCATGCACATTAGTCCCAGCCGCCCAATCCCAATGTGAAGGACATCACACAAGAATTGCTCGCTGGTCATACATTTCAACGGCGGCCGCAAATGTCCGCCTTTGGCCCTGGCGGACATCGCTTTTTGCGGCGCATATGTCGGCGTCTGACCCATAGTCGCCCCCCTTCCAGTGTTCTAGCTTGAGCCGGTACGACGTCTTTCTGGAGCGCCCAGCCCTATTGGGGTCATCGATGCCCGCTATTGAGCTCTGGTTGAGAAACATTGGTCTTGAAAAATATGCCGATGTCTTCGCGAGACACGATATTGACCTCGAGGTGGCGCCAAATTTAAGCGAACAGGACCTCGATAAATTAGGGCTTTCGCTCGGTCATCGCCGAAAATTTCTTACCGCTGTGGCAAAACTCCGCGCGGGCGGCACCCAAACGACTGATCATCCCACGCAAGTGGATGCCCCACGCCCCGAGGCGGCCGGCGTTGAGCGCCGCCAAGTCACCGTGGTCTTCAGCGATCTGGTCGGTTCGACTGCGCTTACGAGCCAACTTGACCCCGAGGACATGGACCGCCTGCTGCAAGAGTACCGCAAGGTTTGCGCCGCGGTCGTCAGCAGATACGACGGCCATGTCGCGCAGTACCTGGGCGACGGCATCGTGGCATTTTTCGGCTTTCCGGCGGCGCAAGAACACGCGGCCGAACGTGCGGTCCGGGCCGGGCTGGAAATTACCGCCGCTGTCGGCCGCCTGAAACGTCCCGATGGTGAGGCGTTGCAGTCACGCGTCGGCATCGCGACCGGGCTGGTAGCCGCTGGCACTGCAGGCGTCCCAGGCGAGCAGACTGTGGTCGGCGACGCGCCGAACCTGGCGGCGAGGTTACAATCCTTCGCCGAACCGGGTTGCGTGCTGGTCGGGCCGGCAACGCATCGGCTGACGGAAGCTTTTTTCGAGTTCCTGTCTGTCGGCGAGCATGAGGTCAAGGGATATCGCGAGCCCATCCCTATGTGGAAAGTACTCGGCGAAGTCGCCATCGAAAGCCGTTTCATTTCTGCGCGCGCCGCGGGTGCAGATCCGATCCTCGGACGGGAACGCGAAACGGCATTCCTGTCCGATGCCTGGCAGCGCGCTGCGCATGGAAATGGCCACGTTGTCGTGCTCTCGGGGGAGGCCGGGATTGGCAAGTCGCGGTTGTTGGAAGCGCTCGTGGAGCATGTGCGCGACGAGCCTCACCGGCTGCTGCGCGCGCAATGCTCGCCATATCACGGTAACACCGTGCTGTACCCCATTCTGCAGCTACTGCGTCAGCAACTCGACCTGAGGCGGGATTTGAGCGATGCGGAAAATCTTCAGCGTGTCGACGGCATGCTGAAAAAAATCGGACGGTCCACGCGGCAGGCTCGTCTGCTGATGGCCGAGTTGTTCGCGTTGCATGCGCCGGAGACCCTGTCACAGGCCGATATAACTTCCGCGCAGCGCAGGAACGCAACTCTCGAAATCCTCGAGGCATTCCTGGTAGCGCCGCTGGACGGCGCAACCGTACTGCTCCTGCTGGAGGATGTGCACTGGAGCGACCCAACCACACAAACGCTCATCGATCGTCTGCTCGGCAGGATCGAAGGTGACCGCGCGCTGATCATTGTGACGCACCGTCCCGAGATGAAGCCTGCCTGGGCGGATCACCGGGACGCGACACCGCTGCGGTGCAAGCAGCTGGGGCGCGAGCACTGCGTGGCGCTCTCTCGTCACCTTGCGAGTCGCTGGGGAATAGACGACGCGCTCATCGAAGCAATTGCCAGTCGCAGCGACGGCGTGCCGCTTTACGTCATGGAGCTCACCAAGGCAGTCCTTGCCCAGCAGTCGCCGGACTCAAGCGCTGTGCCTTTGACGCTGCGGGACTCCCTGATGGCACGTCTCGACCGGCTGGGCGGCGCCAAAGCCATCGCGCAGACTGCCTCGGTCATCGGGCGCCAGTTCCGTTACGATTTGCTGGCGACGGTCGCAGAAGCGGATGGCACCGAATTACGGGAAGGTCTTGAGCTGCTGCACAGATCGGGGCTGATCTTCGCTGCAGGTGCGGAGGAAGAGCTTGCCTACAGCTTTCACCATGCGCTCATCGAGGAGGCGGCGTACGAAAGCCTGTCACGCGCGCGCCGACAAACTCTGCACGCGAAGATCGCACGCTCCCTGGAGTCGGGGATTACAGCCGACGGCGCAGGCGAGCCCGCCGTTATCGCGCATCACTACAGCCGGGCCGGGGAGTTCGAGAAGGCGTCTCAATTCTGGCTGCTTGTCGCCGACCGGTCCGGGGAACGCCTGGCGTTCGTCGAGTCGCTCGGCGCGATCAATTTCGCGCTGCGTGATGCGGAACAAATCGCGGACCCGGCGCTGCGTGCGAGTTTGAAGCTCGATGCGCAACTGAAGCTCGGTCGCTCGCTGGTCTTCCAGAAAGGTCCGCATTCGACCGAGGCAGAATTGGCATTTACCGAGGCCCATC